>JAABUW010000182.1_pt1 | contig 133879 bp, 138 predicted proteins | sample 5560081 | NCBI WGS metagenome assembly JAABUW01 (sample SAMN10711882, study PRJNA513363) | rock metagenome | isolation source: Antarctica rocks | place: Antarctica: Victoria Land, Knobhead sud
GCTTCTACCTGAGCCTTTCGACTATGAAAATCGAAGTGCTTCAGCCAGTCAAAGGCCTTTTCATCGTTCGAATATCCGGATTCAGTAGTAGCAAGCAATAGATCGTCATCCAGGTCATTTTCCTGCACCCATTTGTTCAAAATGTTGATTCCGGGAACGATGAGCATGGGGGGAATCTTTCCTCCCCCAGCATTAATCGCCTCCACATCGCTCACTAAATCCCTCACCCCCGGATCAATTGCACGAAGAGGTCCCTTTTTGATCAATGTAATCACTAAATGACCTCTTCCAACTCCGATACGAAAGCCTGATTCGTCCATGTTCCATATGTCATCCGATTGAATCGCATATTTGATCAGCACATCTCGAAAATCGTAGAAATGTTGCTTTGCCACCTCAACAGTCAGAGAAGTCTTTCTATCAGCGGCAAGAGAAGTTTGTTTTCTCTTGAAAAACTGAGGATTTTGCTGTAGAAATCGTACTGGCCAGTGCTGTCCAACTCGGGGAGAATCCACGGGATTTGCCTGCTGCAGTAGGAAATTTGCTGCTCCCCGAAGATGCCTCAGCCGAGCAGGAATTGACAGCTTGTCCAGGCGTGTCAAATATATACATATAGCCTCCCTTTGCTCAGTATTCAGAACATATTCATGTGGTTTCCGTTCAAATAATGAGGTGTGAGTTCCGGCTAGTCGTCTTTGAAGCGTTCGGACAGGAACTCCAAATGCCTGAGCTGCAGTGCTTGCAAACTTGTATTCGCCGTCATGAATTGCATCTGTAGCCTCTTCTATACGATACTTCAAATTTATGTAGTATTCAGACATGATGTGGTTGAATGGTTGAGGTGGGGGGGGGTTGAATACATAAAGGAAAAAAAACGTCATTTGGGGGGTGTACGTCATTTGAGTGGCCAGCACCTACTTTAGTAGGTGATTGCGTGGCACGATTACGATGAACTGTAAGAGGTGTGCATTGGGCACCCAGTCAGCAACTATTGACCAGCAAAAGGGCAAATCTTCCGTGCGAAGCAGTTCAAATTCCTTTTAAAATCGATCAACGTCTTGTCTTCAGCAATCGCGACCGAAGAGAAAGTCCTGTTGCCACAACCTACGGCCTACGGATATCGGAAGCTGCGAGTGATATACCAGTCATTGTGGGTGAACTAGGCAGGACTTGTCGTTATAAAACGATTTATCGAACGTTAGGTGTGGCAGGACAAAAGGATCATCGTTCTGGCAAGGTGTTTATGGAAGATGCATCATTACAGCACCCTAGAGACATGGCTGTATGTTACAATGGCGTGGGTAGAGATGTCCGACAGGAGAAGGACAAGGTTGGGAGAGAAGGGTAACTGAAAGGAAGAATTGACGCAAAAAAAGATCCAGAGGAAGGAATGCTCTGGCGGTTGAACCTACAGCTTCAGATTCGAACTGCTATCATCAATTGATTCGACCAACGCTGTTAGAGGATTTCTTTATCGTCATTTTACATCATTGAATAGCCGCAAAGGACAGTCTTGTTCCCAGCTCAATCCTTCTTCCGGGTTGATACCTAATTGAAGACAAGCTTGAGTGATGCAAAGTATGCCCCTATAGAACCCATCAGCCACTGCTTTGAAGCGAGTCGGTCCAAATCAGGCATGAGATGTTCTTTCCCAAGGTGGTCAGTTCTATTCGAGGTTGACCGGATTGGGTTAAGCTTTTCCCACTTGCATGGTGGAGTCTGGCGCGTGCATCGGCTCCTTTAAATCGTAGTCGTGTCTTAATCTCCCTTCCGGTCGGACGATGTTCGATGTGATGCCGAGTCCATATATGTACCAGAAGATTATTACGTGTGTCTAAAAAGTTGAAAATCCTTATCTCATGCACGCACGACTGTGAAAAATTCACAATCGTCTGATAATGGGTCAACCTGCGGCTCCAAGGGTGACCAAGTGCGAAGACGAGGTAGCCTTCGCTGCCGGTAAAGAAAACGGGATGATCAGATGCCTGGGGTTTTGGGTGAAAGTTATACTGCCGAAGATCGTAGAACCTGAAGTGAAGTGTTGTCTGATAGTTAGCGAGATCGTCGGCAGAAGAAGAAAAGAACAACGGTCAAGAACGAAAACCTTCGAAATGTCGATTGCTCAACACCTTCGTTGGAAGCTTCAGCGGCCGTGACATGATGGAGGATTGGATTGGACGCTGCGTCGAAAGATAAGTTCTCTTGCCCGAGACACAGAAAGCAGCACTGTCCTGCTCGATCTTCAAAAGGCTCAGGAGTATTCCACAGTGGATCGATCGTCTTTCCCAAGAAATGGAGAACATGTGACTGTCCACGATGTGCATTCTGAAATGCCGCATCGAAAGGTTCATCCTTCTGTCGGCACAGATGTCAGTCGTAAACTGATGAAGACTCGTTGAGAATCCTTGGTGATGTTGGGAGTTGACCGACATGAATATGAGTAGTACGATGCCGCAGGCCAGTCCATGACGGCATCGTTGAAGACCATTGCTGTCTAACTCTAACTCAAACCCCTCAGTCCATGGCATATGATGTTCAGTGACGGAAAACCGTCCGCCATCTTTCCTCACTTTCTGGAACACCTGAAGCGTACACGGGTAGACCTTCGGACATTGTTTTGAGTTTACTTTCAACTTCTGAAGTCAACAGAAGGGTTGGCCAGAAACCTTGAAAGTTTTCAACATAACACCCTTAAGATGACCAGCTGCAGGCACATCGCGGGCAGTACACGGCGTATGACCATGATTAGCCAAGGTTGATTTCAGAGGTGTTTTAGTGAAGGGAACCCCTCCCAATCTGTTTCAGGACAGGGTGCTTGGCATTGGGGGAAACTAACTGTTATAGGCATAGTTTGTAATTGAAATGTTCTGATTAACAAAGTATCTTCGTATGGTAATGACTAATCAAATAATCCTGAGCGGCTAACACCTGGGCGTGACTGAGATGTCGATCAATAAGGTCAACGTCTGGAAAAGATTTGACCTTACATTATACGACTTTGATTCCGCTCATTATCACGGAAATGCCGATCCGGCTGGGATCAATAAGCCCCAGTGCCTTGACCTTAATCAGGTGTACCCATGGGACGACTCAAAGGGCAGTACTACTTTAAAGTTCGTCTCTTAATCCTTCCGGCGCTTGACAATAAACTGATAGTCAGAAGCATTATTGCTATCCATGGTCTTGACACGAGATTGCCTAGGACTTGGGTCGCATACGAAGCCAAGGATTAAGGACGTACTGTGCATTGGTTACACGACAACGATATGCTTCCTTCTATCATCCCAGAAGGGCGAGTCTTTACATATGATTACAATGCCAACTATCTCCGGTAGAGACCTTACTCGGCCATGCCGATACTCTGCTGAAACTTATAGGTTACGAGAGGAAGAGCGTAAGATTCACACCGTCTTTTGTCAACCCTATAAATACTAACTATGGTATAGGATTAATCGACCCGTAGGCCACTAATGTTTCTTGCTTCTTGCTTCGGGGCCCTTGTGCTTGCAGAAGTATGCCTTCTCACACCCCATCAAGTCTCTTAAGCCCCAAGATGACTGACTGATCATCCCTGCACAGGCTCTGAATCGAGCAGCCCAGGCCGTAAACCCTCATCGTGAACTCATGGCACTGCGAGTGTGGACTGGCAGCGGTGTGCCGTACAACAAAGAAAAGCAGTCCCAACAAGGGGAGGAAGTGTAAGCTGTCCTTCTATCTTCTCTCAGTAAATAGCTGACGTGTTACATACAGTCTGGAGGTGTCCAAGATCCGGCGATGAGCAGTGCACATTTTTTCTCTGGATGGAACACGAAGCTGGAGTGCAAGAGCAGTTGAAATTTGCTCAGCCTTCGCCATTTCAGCAAACTCCAATACAGAGAGGTGCCAGCTCCAATGAGCCAGATCAGCCTGCCGTCTCGGCCGGGGAAGACCAATATTCTCCATCGCAAATATTGGAGACTTCGTTTACAAAAGCGAAGGGGAAAGGGATGTTAAGAGGCATTCGGGATCAAGATGACAGTGGGGACTACTCGAATCATAACCTCAATGGTAACAAAAATTCTCTTGGATCCACATTCGCAACGGACGATCCGTTCACACACTTCCAGAATACGCGAGAAAGGCTGCAAGAACGTCATTATTTGCTACTCGAGGTCGGTCCTTTACAGAGAGGCAGGAGAATCGTACAGCGTCATTACCGACCCCCAACTCACGCGATCGCATGGCTCCGACCAACCGCACGACTTTCTCAACTGCAACTACTCCAATCAGCTGACACTTCGCCCATGCCAGGCAGGTTCTTTTAATCTGGCAATAGCTTGAACTTCGACTCTGCAAATATCATTTGCTTGAGCACCCGTTATGTAGCTAATTTACACTGAGTGGGACGATATATTTGTTGATTTTGGTAGTGCGGTGGAAGATCATTTTGGGATTTTTGGGAACACGGGATTTTTGGGAACACGGGATTTTTGGGGAGCAAGGGATTTTGGGGAACACGGGATTTTTGGGAACACGGGATTTTTGGGGAGCATGGGATTTTTGGGAACACGGGATTTTTGGGAACACGGGATTTTTGGGGAGCATGGGATTTTTGGGAACACGGGATTTTTGGGGAGCAAGGGATTTTGGGGAACACGGGATTTTTGGGAACACGGGATTTTTGGGGAGCATGGGATTTTTGGGAACACGGGATTTGGGGGAACACGGGATTTGGGGGAACACGGGATTTTTGGGAACACGGGATTTTTGGGAGCATGGGATTTTTGGGAACACGGGATTTGGGCGAAGGGATTCGAATTGAAAGGTTCAACAATCACAGAATTAAGCATTGTATATTAGAGTTTTAATTGCGGTTATGGTGAACTCTCTATGTCACCTTCTTCTGCGTCATGAAAGCTATTGTCTGATTCAATGTTCCCGTCTGCATCATCATCAAAATTTGTGCTGCTTTCGCTTGTCGGTTGCCGTTCATCTTGGGTGTCAATACCAAAGAAGAACGCAATAAAATCTCTTTTGACGAAGTAGGTGGTGGGCTCTTCGCATTCTCTCAAGAAGTGTCTATCATTGATATTAGGTTTGAATAATAGATGCTTATCCAAACTTTGGGAATCTTCGTACGGTCGGCCAGACCTGCGCCTTCGAGCAACTCTGTCCCTTGTCTTGATCACCCTTGCACGGTCAAGGAGAGAACTTCGCTTTTTTGCTGTGGCAAACATCTTCAAGATTTGGCTTGTGAAAAGCTCAAATTGTTCTTCATCATAGCAATAACAATTTTTCGGCCTAGCTTTGAGTAACATCTTCCTTGCAAATGCCGCATCGGGGTTCGTGGACAGGACTCTGTTAATTTCCGCTGTCTCGAAGCCAAGTCTCTTCGCCATTGCGGCAAAATTGTACCAAAGCCATCTATCCGGCTCCTTTCGAGGTGGGTTTGGTTGACCACATTCTTTTTTGGGAGCTACATCGATCATTTCAGGGAAGTGCCTCATCGAGTAGAGCCATAATTGTTTGTAGGAAGATCCAAACGCAGTATCGGTCTTAGAATGCTCTGTGCGAAAGGATCCTTCTGCCTCTTCAACAAAGAGGATTGAGGGGTTTCTGAAAGCAGCCTCATAAGATCGTCTGACTGTTGTGCGAGTCTTTGTGTCCAGAAGACCCTTCATCACGCTCGCACAAGGTTTCAGGTATAGCAGGTTGTCCAGTAACGTCTCAATAGTAGGTATCAAGCAGGGAATATCCAAAAGAGTCTCGAGTAATTCAGCCCTCGTGCAAGTATTTACCAAGAGTGGAAACAGAAGCCCACTTTCCATGGCGTCTATAATCGACTGACGATCTTCCGTTGATGTCGCCGGCGCTCTGAGTTGAAGAAATTCGACAGTCGCATCGTCGACAGTCCAGATCTCATTACCCAAATGTCTCACGATGTGGTGCCAGACCGTACTGATATGTTGAAGGCAGTGAACCAACTCCTATTCGAATCAACGTGACACTGGTCAAATCCTACCAGCGGATTGATCTTACCTCATGGCAATTCAAGGTTACAATTCTGCGAAGCGTTCCAGGCTTGATGGGTGACCAGAGCCCAGGGATGTGAGCCGTCTGGTCAAATTTCTTGATCAAACTTTCATGCTTGATTAGCTGCTTGAGATCCTGCTGCATTGTCTGCGTAAGTTCATTCCACCACCTCGTCTCTTCTTCTAAAGGGCACCGGTGGATTTGACATATGCGGATCATTCGAACTACCTCGCCGCGGGGAACGTCTTTGGGGTTGGGGCGTTCTTCTAATTGGAGGTAAGAAAAACAAAGCAGTTAACATTGATTGAATGTCGATGAAGTGATAAAACGAACTTGTTTGGTGTGCATTTTGATGACTTACTTTGGACATACAAGCGTACTGTCCACCACCTATCGTTTTCTACGAGGATCTCTCGCCCAGCGAAAATTCGATGTCGTCCTCGAAGCCCACAAAGTGTGTAATCGGCGGGAAACGTTAGCATGGGATGCTCTTCGTTGTTCGGCTTTGTCAACGACAAAGTTCCTCTGTCAAGATTTGCCTTATGTAGCGCTTCGTCGAGTCGGCGATCGTCAACTAGGGCAGTAATATGATTCATCTCCTTGTAACGAAGACATCCTTCGGCGAGAAAAGTGTTCGTGAGCCTAAGAACTTTGTCTTCATCGATTCCTTCAAGGGAAAACAAGATAGATTGTAGAGATACTCGCGCGACTCCTTGAAAAACAATTCGTTTGCAATTAATTACATCCATGTTGATTTTTTGCCTTTATGTCAAGCGTTCACATCAACCGGCAATCGATTTAGCACTTCGTCAATGTATATATATTTAAGATGTAAGCGCTGAGAGGTACCGCGACTTAATACTAAATATAGTAGACCACTCAGCGCCGTCACATAAGCGCCAAGAAAGACCTAGAATCGGGCACCCATTTCGTCTTCACCCATACAATGTTGGACAATCATCTGGACGTTGATTGAAATTAGGTAATGCGGGCGGGGATCTACACTAGTAGCGCACTAATACCAATCTGTCACACTCTATCCTATCTCAAATCTGCGCCAAGGCTATCTTCAACTTCTTGCTACTCCAACACCTCGCTGACATTAAAAGAACCCTTTCTTCCAGCTGCATTAGTGCACAAGGTTCTATTTGCTTCTGTCCGAAACGATCATACTCGGCCAACTACTAAAGGCAGCCTACATGGCGATTTCGTACGACAGGTGATGTCGTTCATTTCCCATTTCGAAAATAACGGACATAGCTGATCTGTTTTGTTATTACAGTGTTCTCATCTCTACTCCCTTCAGGTTCCTCGTTGGGCCCGATAGAACAATGTTCACGGTTCATTCTACACTCATAGCCCACCATTCGAAACCCCTTAATGTCCTTATTAATGGAAACATGTCGGAAGCGAAGGAGGGATGTGCCCCGCTGAAAGACGTCGATGAGGGTACATTTGTCCGATTCAGTCAATACGCATACACAGGAGACTACATTGCTGCGGATCCAGACATTCTGCCTGATTCCTCCACGATTACCTCTACGCATCTTGTTCCGAACGAAGTTTCCAATGCGCAGCCGGAGCCTGAGCCAGAACTAGAGCCCGTGCGGGACTTGTTTGGTTTTGATATCAGTAATGACGGCTGGGGGGTTTCCAAGAAGGATAAAAAGAAAGCGAAGGCCTGGTCAAAGAAGTCCGAGTTATCGGGAAATTTCAAGAGCAAAGCATATGCCACCTCGAAGCCTGCTTTTCAGCCTCGGAAAAACCGCGAATTATGCGAAGATTACACTGAGGTCTTTCTCTGTCATGCTAGGCTCTACGTATTCGCTGACAAGTATGATGTTGGCCCTCTTAAAGACCTTTCTCTTCACATGCTTCAGCGAACTTTGGCCGAGTTCACTTTGTACGATGAACGAATTGGGGACATTATCAATTTACTGCGGTACAGTTACTCAAACACTACTGACCGTTCAGAGTCGATTGATGACTTAAGACTACTCGTTGTACACTATTCCGCATGTGTAGTTGAGGATTTGTCACGGAGCAACGAGTTCCAATTGCTTTTGGAGGAAGTTGGTTCATTTGCGAGAGATCTTGTTAAGCAGATGCTCGAGAGATTGGGCTAAGCTTGAAGTCAAGTGTCGTTAATGTGGTATATATAGGTAGGGTGGCCTACGAAAACCTGCGTTCGCTCCCGGTCGGGTTAGTCAGCTGTCGCCGCTCTTCTCACCCACCACGCACCTTCGCGTCACCCACTGCTCACTCCAGCTCACTTTCGCTCACCCACTGCTCAGGCACTGCTCCTTCGTGCTCTCTTGATGTGCTATTCTCGTGACTCTTAGTGCATCCTGCCAGCTCGATCTCGTCAAGTTTAGACGGCGAACCCCAGCAGGATGGAGGGGAGCCAGAGCTGGCTCCCTGGGGTGCGAAACTGGATGCGAAGACGACGCCATGCCCTCTCCCCCGACTGTTGCGTATAAAGCCTTGTCTGCTGCCCTCGCTCTTTCTGTTTCGTCCTTCCTACCTGTCTACCTTGGTCCCGTTGTTTTGCCAATCGTCTCGCAATACGCCTTGTTTGCTTTCAGCAAGATATAGCTCTACGATACCTGCGCACTCTCTCTTTGTGTCTCTCTTCCTTCCCTCCCTTTTAATTCTGCCTTCGCTCTTCACTCCGTCCGAATCGCTCCTCACGCCGTCTCCAATGCCGAAGAAGAAGTCTTCGGAGGATTTCTTCCAGCGAGCTCGTGAGAAGGGTTCTGACATTAACAAAGCGATCGTCAATGGCAGTGCAGTCAAGAAACACCTTGAACCCAAGACCGAGAAAAACTACGCGCGGGCGTTGGGGCTATGGAATGGGTAGGTCTACCGCCCTGGGCCCTGGCGCGTTCTGAAAGAAGCTGACATTCGTCAAACAGATACGTACAAGACCATTCTGGCGCTGACTCGTACGACTTGGAGACCTTGAAGGACTTTGTGAGGATGATGGCGTACGGTATCGATGGCACCTATGGCGACCCCAAGGCGGGCGAGAAGTCCGTTCTGCAATACTGGAAAGACTTCACGGCCGGCTGGCGGAGGCACTCCTCCCTCATACCTCCCGAAACAACGCAGTCCGTCACAAACGTTGGTACCCCGTGGCTTTCGCAACCCATGCTCTGAGTATTGAGGCTAACCAGCCTGCAGTTCATCAAGATTCACCTGCGTGATGAGCTTGGCCTTGCTCACAGAAAGCGGATCAGGAGCTACGGTACCACCAATCACTTTATACACTTGGGCACGCAGCTCTGAGAGAAAGACTGGCAGATCTACGACAAGCCGCGGACCCGTGTGGACACATGGGCGAAGATCCAGCTCTTTGTGTTTACATCGGCCAGGGTGGGTGAGTACATCGAATCCACTTGCCGTGCCGGTTCCGGTCGCGACCTCTATTACCGTGTAAGTATTCTTCGCAAGTTGAACGAATTCTCAAACAAGGATGAAACTGATTGAGAATGCCTCGTGTAGAACATGACCTTTGGTGTCTTTCGGAATGAGCACGGGAAAGCCGAGTTCGCCATACAAGTGGTGCGAGATGCGAAGAATATGACATTGACGCCGGAGAAAAGGTTCGCCTCGACAACATTCAGAGCTTTTCCGTCACCACAGCTTTTCTGACAGTTGATTTGATGAGCAGGCCGGAACATTCCGTACACGAGGGTCTGGAGCCACGACCACTTTTTTGCAATCCAGTGCTCACGATGCTGGCCAGAGTCATCGCGGAGAATGCGTTCAGAAACTACAGCACTATGAAGGAATTGCTGAAGATCGAACCGCCGGAGAACGAAATGTATCATCTTCGGCAGAACGAAAGTGTGCTCGGCAAGCCCTTTTTCCACGTCGTCTTCACCGGCGAGATGGAAAAAGCCGACACCTTCAGCAGGCGTCTGAGGAAGCTGGGAGTGCGCGCCGAATATCTGCGGCCTCCCACCATTCACGACTTCAGGGCAGAGGGCCTGTACCTCGTTGGTAGAGTCTCACCATTTCCCCCCTGACCCGATTTCTCGAGCTGACATGAGTGACAGACAAGCTCTACTCGACGGCTCAAAGGATGAAGCACGGTGGACATCGGGATGAGCGCACCTATTGCGATTCCTACATGCCTAACAATGCCGGGACCGACCTTCAAGGGAGCTACTTCGACGGAAAGCTGCGCAGTATCGTGAATGATCGCTTCCGCGGGCTGACTCTGCATCGCAATCCAGAACTATGGCAGGCACTGCCGGCCAGGAAGCAGCACGAGCTGAAGAACACCCCCGAATTCGCCGCCATCGAAACTGAGATCGACGCTCTGGCCCCGAAGGCAAAGACAGACCCGGCTGCGAAAGAACGTCGACAGACGCTGATGGCAGACAAACGAAAGCTCGTGACGGAAGAGCTCAGCAGGTGTCAAAAGCTTCAGCCGAGCAAACTTCTGGCCAGCCCCGACGACGTCGACTTCATGGGATACCATCGCAGCCAGTTTCATCGCATTCGTCGTCTCATGCCCGAACGCGACCGACTGGCGTCGAATCTTTTCCTCGTCGCTCCCATCCGAAGTGATGAGGGTCGCTCTGTCCTCCGCGATATGATCGCGCTCTGTCGACAGGATACCGAGGTTCCCTTCCGTCCGGGCTTGGAGCCGGAGAAGTGCAGTTGCCTGATGGCAGATCATAAGCTGAAGCTCGATACGTTCGTGATATCTCTCCTACCATGTGCGTCCTCCACGAATGAAGCAAGCTGCTGACCTCGCTCTTTTCCCATAGCAAGCCGGCGGCCGAGAGATGGAGACACATCTATAGCTGCTACAAAAAGAGACTCGTGACCACCTGCGGCTTTGCTGAGCTGTGCTTCGATTGCAGTGAATGAATTCTCGGCAAAGATGAATGGAACCATCACTGTCAGGACCATCTGCGGAGGCCGGAAATGCTTCCCATCCAGTGCAATCCTTTCGTCTACGGCGAAACCCTTGCCTGCCCTGAGTATTGCCCTTTCTGTCTGGGGGATACTGCACTTCCAGCTCCGACACGGATGCAGCAATTCCTCGACCGAGAAAAATGAAAAGCACATATGAATAGACACATCAAGAGGCTGGACGATTGCAAAGCGACCAAATGCCCTCATCCGAGGCTGAAATGCGTCGACGCTTTCCAATCCGTTCTGGAGATGAAATTTCACCTTCAGGATGTTCATTGCATCGACTTCACCAAAGGCATCAAGAGGCGTAGATCAGGCAGCGAAGTGGAATTTGAGTCTGACCGAAGAAAGAGGTCTCGACGAACCAAGGATCACGACCTGGACGTGAAGCTCGAAACGTGGCCCCAATTCACGTATAAGTTTGTGAATGAGACGACGAAGCTGTATGATCAACAATACGCTGAAACGTCAACATCTCCTTCGATCAGCTCGGAACATTCATCTTCATCAAACACTTTCGCCACGGACGAGTTCATTGGTGCTACAGAAACGCCGCCATCTTCTGTATGCACTGACATATTCGACACGCTTGACCCGCGTCTTCACGACCAATAAGATATTATCTATACTTCCTTTCAGATCTACAGCGCTGATTGAGGTGACATTTACTCTCTGCATATCGACCCGTCGTTTTCGCGGGCGTCTCCACGAAATGTGGTCTCTATTTTTTCCGTCCACAGAAGACCTAACTTATGGCTTTTGTTTTCAGCCTCTTAGTTAGCCATCTTTGATCGTTTCTTGGAGGGAGGCGGGGAATTTCGAGTTAGCGCAGGTTTACAGTCAATTGCAAAACCCTTGTCGGACGGTTCCGCGCATAGCGCACACTTTTGAATCAACCACCAAAATTCGGGTGGGCGAGCAAAATCGACCGCCAGACGTCGAACCATAGCATACATAGATCATAGTATACATTTGAAGCCCGAATTCCCGCGCTAGCAGTCTTGTATGGTGGTTTGGTGCCTTCGAGACCCATATCCTGGCCCCGAACCACCAGCTGCTGTCCCATGGCATCAACCTCACCGGCGCCATGCCCAAGAAAGCCCCCCAGTCCAAGCAACCTGCTCCGCCTACTCGAAAGCGACGCTCCAGCCATCTCCAGAGGTCAGGAGATGCCCCAGTAGACGTCCCTGCTACACCTTCATCACGAATCCGCCTTCATGGCCCCTCCGCATCGTCCACCCCCAGCAGCAGCACCCCCGCTGGAGCACAGCGATTACGACTAACGGCGCCCACTCCCCAGCGGCAGTCAAGCTCTCAAAGCATGCCGCCTCCTTCGGTGCCGCCTACAACGGAAATACAAGCTCTAGATACATCCCCTACTATCAGCGAGGTGGTGACAGCTACTCGCCCAGGCCTACAGACTAGCGGCAGTGCCAAAGCGCGGGAAATAGTCCAACAGTATACTCAGACAACGTTTGAGACGCTTCATCTAGCTACACCATCTCGCTCATCAGCCCCCACGACTCGTCATATTGATTGGATCCATGGTCCTGTCGACCAGTCTACAACCACTCAAAGCCCCTATCCTCCTAGCCAACCCCCTTCGCCTCAACCGGAGCAGTATACGCTTGACTCCTCACCACCTCCGGAGCCTCGACACCGTACTCCTATAGGGTCTTCACGTGGAGACACTACAAAGACGGTTTCCCAAGCGGGTGGCAGCCAACCAGTGCTTAATGAAGCCTGCAAACCAAACGAGCCCGATGTTGAAGATGAGGAGGATAAGACCATCGAATACAAGTTACATATCGACATTCACATAGCTAAAGCTGCCAAAGGCACGACTGATGTCTCTTTGCTCGTTGAGGTCAAACGCTCTAGCGTTGGTCTATTCAGTAGAGCATTGTTGGACAGCATATCAAATCTCGTACAGCAGAAAGCTATGGCATGGTCTATGGAGCATAATCAACCTCTCGTTCTATTAAATATAATAGCTGTACCGCTACATGAGAAGAGCAAGAAGCATGGCAATCTCCGCTTCCCGGTTGTTGACAGCGTCTCATGGGTGTATGTTGACGAGAAGCTCGAGGCATATGAAAAGAGTGGCAAAAAGGAGCTACACGTTACATTAACGTATAACTACTCTCGTGTACAGCAGACCCAGGCCTCGCAAGCTCGTAGCTCGACCTCAGTGCCCCCTTCGAGCCAACAGCTTGGAGGTAGAGATTTCTCACATTCTCAGCCTAGACGCGGCATTCCTACCACCGTACAGCTACAAGAGATGGAAGAGGAGCATACAGTACATCCAAATCAGGCAAATACTGAAGCATTAGCTACCAAATGGACTTGTACGTCCGGGAGTTGCGAGAATGCTAGCAAAATTTGCTGGTATGACTCAAGCGACCCAAGCAAGCACTATCCTTTGAATAGCAGTCAGATCTTGACCTGGCGAGCTATGGTTGAGAAGGACACCTCCGGTCGACTTACCATAGATACTCCTCCTGAGTCTATACGCAGTCAGCTGGAGAAAGCCTCAAAGAGTGCTCAAAAAAAGAAGAAAGGCGAAGCATCTCATCAAGCAGCAAATACAGCCACTAGCATATTAACCCCAGCGTCTAGGGCCGAAAATATACACGTACACGTCTATAATCATTCCAGCAGTAACAACTCAAAGGAGGTGGAGGACTGGGATATACAACGCCTTCGAGACGAGCTCAAATTAAGAGAAGATCGACTCAAAAGTACACCATCGAGTCGACATTCTACTACACCATATCCTCAAGAAGCTCTCCGTAGTAGTCCTGTTGCTCTTACTAGAGCATCTCAGGTCGAAGACTACATCGAGTGGCTCAAGCTTGAGCGTCCCAAGTTCGCCCACCTCTTTGACGAGGCGTTGAAGGTGCTTCTTGATGAAGGCATGTCACTCGATATACTTCAAAAGATGAAGAGGTTAGAGGATTGGACGGCTTTAGGCATTGCAAAAGGTGTTGGTGTACAAATCGCTGAGAATATCAAAGCATGGGAAAGAGCCACGAGCGAGCATACATCTACATTATCAGCTACATCGAGATGTCCGCCGTCTTATAACCTCCCTGTCCGTTAGTCTCCTATCAAAAGTAGAAACAAAGGCACCATCATCTATGAGACGGTGGAGGGGGGGGGGACGCAAGCCGACATCGAGACTCAATATGATAGCGGTGACGTTGAGCTAGACGAGCAGACCGACGATTTGGAGTATACATAGAGTCATACAGTAAAGTCGTTACATAGTTATATACATCTCAATCGGAACTAGATTCATCGCTATCTGTCTCTTCTAGTCCCCCGACCGTGTCACTATCCCTATGTATAATGCCTGCTTTGCGGAAGAGATTTCTAGCGTTATATGCTCCATCTTGTGCTCGTACTGCCAGCTGTAAGAAGTCACCAAAGGTGCCAGAGTTTATAAATGCTGCAGCTAGGTCCGTATGCCTTCTAATCCAAGCCTTAAGGATAGCAAACGACGTCTCGATGGGATTGAAGTCTGGTGAGTATGGTGGCAAATATTCAACCCTTACGCCCGCCTCATTACATATCCGTAAGAGCTCCGGATGATAGTGTATAGAAGCATTATCCATGACGAGCACAGAACGCTCTCGTCCGCTGTCGATTGGAAAACAGTGAGGGAGGACTCTCGTACGGACAAAGTCGATGTATAGCTCGTTGGTTATAGAGCCTTGGTATATAATCCAATCAAGATAACCATCAATACTCAAAGCGGGCAGTATACTCCATCTCTTTGATCTTTTAAGCTCCAGCGTCATCGAGGGTGTATGCCCAAAAGGAGCCCATCCATACTTCCGATCACCTGTATAGGATAGAGTCAGCTAATGCTAGTCATTATATAGGTCCACCCTCACCTGTACGCTCACATGCGGCGCTCTCATCCAGGAAAACCAACTGGTCTGCTCGATACTGCGGCAGCTTCGTTACAAGCCATCGACTCCTTAGTTGGACGTTGCGTTGAGCAGCTATTTTACGGTTTTGCTTCCTAGACCAGCGTAGTCGTCGAAGAGCTCGAAAGACCGTTGCTTCATCGACCTGCAACTCATACTCGTCCCAGAGGAAGTACACCATCTCATCAAGATACGCCGAAGGTCGCTGCTCCAGATAATGTAACAGCTCCGCTTTATAGAAGTCGCTCAGCACCTGCGGTCTCCCTCCATGATCCGATGGCTCGATGTACACCAAGCCGTACTGCTTGAAGCTCCGCCTCATTCTCTGAACGGTACGAAGGCAGACACCATATGGGCCAGCCGTGATAGCATCGTCACTGTAACCAAGCTCCATCTCGTACTGGATTATGGCGCGAATGGGCTCCGGTGTGGGGATGCCCTTCATGGCGGCGACGATGGGACAGCAGCTGGTGGTTCGGGGCCAGGATATGGGTCTCGAAGGCACCAAACCACCATACAAGACTGCTAGCGCGGGAATTCGGGCTTCAAATGTATACTATGATCTATGTATGCTATGGTTCGACGTCTGGCGGTCGATTTTGCTCGCCCACCCGAATTTTGGTGGTTGATTCAAAAGTGTGCGCTATGCGCGGAACCGTCCGACAAGGGTTTTGCAATTGACTGTATGCGACAAAATATTAAATTTTCATTCTCTGCGAACGATCAGAGTCACCTCCGCATAAGATCCTGCCCGGTAGTCTGCTTTTTTCCATCACATCCTTCCAGACCTCGGGGACAATCAGATTTCATTCAAGCTCCAATTCTGAATCCCAAGGCCCCTCAAAAAGACCTCCGGGGCTCATTCCAAGACCCACCTGCAGAGCACACTTCGGGGGTCCCTCCATCTTGCCCTGTGCCTTCTGAGCTACCGCTCCTAGGCCTAGTCTCCTAGGAGCTATGTTCAATTCTGAGCTAGGCTGTTTTAAGGATAGAATCTCTTGGACCTACACTATCCTAGGCAGAGCCTCCTGGGAGCTCGGTCGCCCCAGTTTCCAAGCAAGCCAATATTCACCTGTCTAACACTCATTCCTGGGAGAATTCTCCTAGTAGAACATTTCTAGGACGGGTCAGTGAAAAAGAATTTCCAACTCGTGTCCTCTCTCTTATCATTTCAATACAGAAGTTTGCTCCACGTTGAAAGAGCTCTACTGTCGTCTTCTAGCCTGTCTTTCCATGCGCTGAACAATCGTTTTATATTATCCCGATGGAATCTTCCTACTGGTCTGTTTATCGACACAAACAGGCCCGTTGCTAGCAATATTACTATCGAAATGACGTCTATGAGAAGAACAGCGCCGTCTTCACCGAAAACAATGCAAATAGAGATGATGAAAGAAGAAAGAGAGAAACAGCAGAGAGCTTTGGAGCAAATCGAAGACAGCTGCATGAAGACTAGGCTATGATAGGCTTATTTCTGTCTACGAGTGACATTTTGACGCTGATTATGACAGCCCTGAATGTTCCAATCCTGTCAACGAGACTTGTTTCCGTAGACACCATTTTCATTGATGTACGAAACATGAACAGATGACAGATGAGAATGATCTTTGCTCAAACACTCCCTCGAACACGACTTCTAGAGATATCATGCGATGCAGCGAGGTACAGTGCGGTTTGTGTATCTCTAGCCCCGATAAAAATAGCTTATAGGTCACTCTAATTGTGATCAACAGACAAGATCGAGGAGAAAGCATATTGGGCGGAAGTTGTAGAAAACGCACTCACAGAAGAAGCAGGATTTCGAGACCCGAGTGAACCTCATATTCATTAGACGAAGATGGCACTGTGATAATTCCAAAATCGATCAATCGGGTTGAAAATGAGTACTCAATCTAGCTTTCGTCTACCTGCCAAGGTTGCTACTAAAATGCGTGAGTCTGTTAAAAGCAGCTTGCCCAAGTAGTTCTTCACCAATGTCAGACTGGTGAGATTACTATTGATATTGACCGCGTTCACATTCATTCCTTTGCAAACAAGTGATTGCTAAGTATTCTGTTCATTGTGAACATATGAACTCTATCTGTCTTGAACACTTCTTGCATGTTTTCATCACAGATAATGTACCGCTTGTCTGAAGAATTCTGAAGTTCATGAGCTTTTATATAGTCTCAGAGCATCTTGACGACTTGAGGACGGGAAAGCTGAAATCTTTTAGTATTATGTGGTCCAGATTTGCTTAAATACTTCTCACCTGAGTTACGCCAAGCAAGTCTACCAGCGATTTAGAGAGATTGTAGGTTTTCTGCAAAATAGTAAGCTTATTTGCGATGGCACCCCGATTAAGATCTTACGTGGAACCCGCCTTCACGACTCGAGCTTGACATATCTTGAACTTTCGTGCATCCGAAAGGCGTCATACTTGGGACCTGTTGTTGACGTGTGTCAAATCTTGCTGTCACGAGAGGTGTATCTGTCATGAAGACGCAACGGAGCACACTTCTGGAAGCTACTGGTAATATGAGTCGCTGCATCGTGCTCGATTTCTCGTAAAGCCTGATATGATGAGTAAATCGGTAGTGAGTGTTGCTGCTATTTGAATACTTCTCCTGCGTTTATTTCCTTTCTGACGAAATCTTCAAACGTCTCAGTTCATTCAGCTGGTACAGCAGTTATTGATGACGAAAAGCTGCCACAATGTCTTTTGTTTCGCATTATTGTGCCTGATTTGTTCTATTGATCGTAATGAATTCTGCAGGGCCGCTGCGTTGAGAAGTCACGTGAAGGTTCTTATTCATTCAGCAGCCATCGATCCTTCTTACCCTAAACATAGCGCATTCGATCCCCTCTTTCGGGCATGAAAGCTTCGATGCGCAATATCGCAAGCGTCTCAAGCTCTTTCGCTTCAACTTGAAGCAGAGAAGCATCACTGAAATCGAGGAGCCACAGCTGAAGTGAGGAGCTAGCGCTGGCATGATTGAGCCCGGAACCGCAGTGGCTACCACAGAGGAACACGACCGTCACCAAGCTACACGATTGTAGCCCGAATGTGAGATAGTCACAGGAGCATTACGTCAGAGAGCCATTCAAAACAATGCACGGTTTTTCTCATTTAGCAAAGAAAAGGTCCTCTTCTTTTCATACCCTCGCAAGCAGGCAAAGAAATTTGACGGCGCGATAACTAGAGAACAGAAATTCGACCACGTGCGAGAAACACCCTTTCGGCCTTAGCGTTCGCATCAACCGCAGTGACACTGCCGCCACCGCCCTCAGAAATCCAAGAGAACCGTTACCTCGAGCGGCCCATGGGCTCGCTCAGTCTTCGTGTCGCCAATGAACTTTCCTCAAAGCCTCCATCAAATCGACTGCAAAGTCTTCAACCTCGCGAGCGGCTTTCTGAAGAGCTTCAGCGAGAGGTGGAACCTGTAAATAAGATTTCGCTGCCTCTGTGACCACTAATTGTCTTGCATGATCATTTTCAGTGGCATACATTTCTTGAATGTAACGTCCCTCCCTGTGTGGCGAGAAACCCCCCGTGCCGAGATGGATTTGTTCTTTAGACATCCCAAGTCTCCATCGTGCAAAATTATAATTGATGGTTGATACACCACAATTCTTCAGCCCTTTTTACACCAAGAAATATTGTGCAAAGAGAAAATTACTGCGATCTTGACCATGATGTCGATCGTTCCGTTAATAGCGTTGCAAGCCGCTTCACCTATTTTCCCCTGATCCAGCACGAATGATTGCATGATTTGGGATTTCGGAGCCATAGGATAATAGATCCGTCCCACTAGGACATAGGTGCAGTCTTTGAAGACACTTGACCGGGAAAAGATTGTATTCCGGGATTTTCGCCGTGCGACGGAAGGCAACAACCACATATCTCGGCGTAAAGATTTCTGTAGCTTACATTAATATTTTACACTACACTGTATCGAAAGTATGGTCCGTCTGGAATTTTTATATAACCTTATTCTAAATTTATCTTGTGGCACCGTCTAGCAGGCTTCTAGAAGTGTCGATGGGCGCTATGTATCCGCTTTGTGTTTTCTGAGGCCTTTGACTCACGTCCCGTCACGATCATCACAATAGGGTAATGGATCGAGCCAGCCAGGTGCTGGCGCAAAGAAGCAATGCCTTACCACGCTACCTACAGCAACGATGACAGCAAAATAGGATTGGCGCTGGAAGATGCTTTTAGCGACTTATGCATAGAAGAGGAGGTCTCTCCGTATGATGATACTGCTGTAGTCATTCAGGAGTCGAGAGACGAAGTGAGCCCTACCATGTCCTTCTAATCACAGCCGCTCAGTGCTCCGAAGGTGTTAGAACTATATCATACCTACAGGGATCACCCTGCGAATTCATTTCATAGACCAATTCTCTACAGGGTATCCCACTCATCATCAGCAACAGAGCCAGCCGACAATATTCGAGCAAAATGGTTTCCACCACCAGCGCTTGAGACACTTGGCACATCACAGTTGACTTTACACATCGGGAGACATCAGAATCTTTCTAATCGCAATCCTACGCCGTTCATCTCATTGACGCCCGATCTGATCCGTGCCCTTCATCTAGTATTCTATACCTACAAGGACGAAACAAACGTCAAGATCTCTCTCGTCTGCCCTTGGAAGCTCACGCCGGGGAGCTATATACCCTTGAACGATTTACGAAATATGTGCGGTCTCCCAACAAAACACAAATTCAACACAGAGACACTCGTGTGGGGGGAGATTCCAGCCTCGAGTATAATCTGTCAATGGCAACGAGCACAGATCGTCTCGAGCGGCCTGCTCGGCATTTTTCCGGCTCTGAGCAACCTTGTGCCTGAAACACGACTGAGTGATTTGCGTGCTAATCTACGTTGTGTTATTCCTCCTTTCTTCGCTCGCAAAGTTGCACAAGCACTAGTCAATCTAGGTATGGAGGCTTCCCGCTTCCAGATAAAGCAGGTATTCCTGTTCTTGTTAGGCCAAGCAGGCGGCTATTCGGTCGAAAAGGAGCTGGACAATGTCGAAGCGCAGCTTGAGAGCCGCTTTCCAGAAGTGGTGGATGAATTTGAGAGGGCGGTCCATGAATTGTCTGTGGCCATTGGGAAAGGTCAAAAGCTGTCCTACTACCAACGAAGCTACACAGCGGCAATGCAAGAGATATGTCCTCCAAGAGATCCATTCGGGTTACTATCGAGCGTGAAGTATAGACGTAGGTGGAGAAAGTTAAGGTCTGTCGATTTGGACAACTTCTTTTGCCCATCATTTGAGCTCTGGTGGACGAGGCGAGAAGAGGCGGACTTGAGCGATTGGGAAGGGGTTTATATGCTTGGGAATAATTACTTTGGGTTCCAAAGACGGTTGAAGGAGATTTCTAAAGGGCAGCCAACTGCCGCATTTGTTGGATTTGCCGACGAATAAAAAAGGCTTAGTTCTTTTGCAGAGGCGGTGGGTCACTGAGATCATTCTCCGGCATCAACCGGTCAAGAGACTATCGTGATTTTTCCGGATGCCAGCCGAATGGAGCAGGGAAAGGGCGGCTCGAAGCAATTGCGACGAGTTTTGTCCTGTTTTAACGCAACATTACGCAACGCCGATTGTCCGTTTCACTCGTTTCCCAATTGAGATATCCAAAAGTCGTTGTGAGGTCTGGACATCGGAACGAGGAGAGTAATGCAGCGGACCAGTGTTGGGGAGTTGACATTCAGAAGCTGTTGCATCTCGTGGTTAAGGCTGTGGCTGATGCAGGTGGCTGAAAATTTTAGGACAGGTGGGCATAGTAGCGCAGATCTCACTTATCACCACAATCTCTCTTAGTGACCATTGAGCGACCACCACGTACGAGGCAATATCCATATCGACCTGATAGTCCTTCTGTGGACTCTTCAAAGACGATTTGCGATAGAGTAGGAGTCAATATACCCACTACAGAGTGAAAATTCCCTCCCAAGCTGGATGAACCAAAGATGGGCCCTAAGGAAGAAGTGGCAGAAAATGTCCTCAGGTAAGCAAGAGCTACCTTTGTTGATCGAGGCGATCATGCAGACGTACTAAGAGCGTGGTGCAAACCAGCCTGTTCAACTCAAGCGAATACTCCGACCTCACAATTACCTCACGCAATAAGACGTTCGAAGTACATAAGGCTTTGGTGTGTTCTCGATCCGAGTATTTTCGAAGGGCATGCAAACATGGGGCGTGGAAGGTATAGCAACAATCTCTAGAAATCGCTCGGTCCGCTAAAACCATCTTATGATAGGAAGGGCAAAATGGAGCGATCAATATGCAAGATGATCAGGGCATCCCTGTACCAATGGATGATCCTGTGTTGCTGGAATATATGCTACAATATCTCTATGGTCTGGATTACATGGAAGAGCCTGGAGAATATGGACCAGGAAAGCCTGAAGACGACAAATGGGGCAGAAAAAAGAATTCAAAATTACAGTCGAGGAGAAGGGAACGCTTAGAGGCTCGGTCGTGGCATGAAGACCAGTCGCTCCCGCACGAAGAAGAACTAGCAGCGAGTGAACTCGAATCGAGCTGTTCCCAAGGGATTTCTTCCGGCGGCAATGCTGCAGTACATGCACAAATGTGTGCAATTGCAGACTTCTATGGTATCCCTGATCTGCAAGAGGTTGCGCGGCGTAAATTCAGGGTTGCCCTCGATAAAATCCATAACATTGAGGGCATTGTTAACATTTTCAAACTTGTCTGCGACCCAAGTTTCCAAAGTGATGTGGTACTTCGCGACATCATGGTGGGCAAGATCACGACCGATAACAATTTACTGGATGAGCCGGATGTAGAAGAAATCCTGCACAAGGATGGGCAATTGGCCCTGACAATCGCGAAGCACATGCGCTGGAAGTAAACGCGAGTCGTCAGTTGGGAGACAATTTGCTCGGTCTTGCTCTGATGGCTCTGCTGAATGTGCTGTGTTGATTCTTCAATAAAGATAGACGTGCCTCTATCTGATCTGATCCTGCCGACTATCGGCTAGAAGCCTTGGGACGCTCGTGACCTTGAGGTTCGTATTCACGCCAGTCCTAATGCTCTCGCGTGACCACGAATGATGTCCAAGGGCAGTCGAATGCACCAGTCATAGATCCTATAAGATATAGGAGCTGCTCACTCTGTCCCCTGATGCCAGTGTGCTGGTATATCTCATTCTCAAGTTTCTCCTCTACCCTTGTACCAATGCCGTCCGCCAGAAATCCATGTGGAACTATAGCCTGTCCCGTGAATCCAGGCACGCTCAATAAAATATTGGCCAGCGTGCGGCCATGAAAGATGGCCAATATCCTATATTCCTCTGCTGAGATGCCGCCGGCTACGAGGTATTCATCGAGATGATTCTCCAACCGCTTTCGCGGATCCAAGCTCTGGCTGTGGTACCCCAACCGTTTCGCAACTTCATAAGCATCGTAAACATTGCGCAGCCCTCTCGACCATATTGCAATTATTATCACGTCTTCCCGGCCCTCCCCTATTAGCCTTCGTCTCCTATTCAACACTTTTTCCCAGCTTCTGGTGAAAGGTATAAACGGCGTATCCACACGCCTCCATGAGAGGCAATCGTCAAACGCCTTCCTTGTTATTGGTTTATCTGGACCTCTTGAGACTAAATCGAGATCTTCTCTCAAAGGCCCATCATATCTGGATGACTGGCTGACCGCTCGGAAAAGGACGACTGGAGGGTTGGGAAGAGGGAAGGGAAGTGGACACCGAGGGGAAGCAGAATACATCTCCCGTTGCTGTAGGATATATTCAAGATTGATGATCGATACGAAAAGAACATGGGACACAGCACGACCTCTGAGTTGACTTAACGTGCTTCGCTTAAGCGATCCCCACAGGAGTTCACCCCTTGGGCTTAGGGGTCTCGGAGCGACTTTCCGATGTTCCGAGACTGCTCTTGGCAAGGCGGCTTACTCTTATTAGGCATACGGGCACTCGAACTTGTGGCCTCACGGCTGGCGCCCCCGCCCCGTTCATCAGAGGCTAGGACACTTAATCGACAGCGTCATTTGCTACACGCGCGCAGCAACTCCCACCTATGAAGCAAACCATGAGCTCTATAATCATGTGGACTACCTATGAATCCCCTGGAGTGATCACTCTCTTGCAAAAATCGCGCGGAAGTTGAGTGCACAAGCAAAGTCATGGAAAAAGCCTCGTAACTGTCACAAAGGATGCTGCGTCCAATATGAATAACGCTATTGTCGAGATGGAATAGCAGGAATATGAGGCATAGAGCCACTACACCACGGGCAAATTACTATTACGGAGAATTGACTAAAATGCGAATCGTGACCCAACGCCAACTTCACAGATCCATCCACGGATCGCGCGTTGACGTGCAGAAACGCTCAACCGATTTTACAATGATTAGGAGGAGGTGGTGCAAGCAATTCAGCATGATATACGAAGCACGAACGAAATTTACCATCTTCCCCTCATTAATCCTGTGGCACGAATAATTGGATCCGAACGCAACATTTCGGGTGGACAACATGCATTGAATGCAACACAATTGGCGGATGTGCAGACAACCGATATAATCTTGTCTGTTTCGTCTGAGATATCGAAAGACTCAAGTGGCGACCCGCTGTCAGCAGGAAGTTCTATCCGCTGAGCGATTCTCCAAGGCTGAACGGGATGTCCTCGAGGACACGCTTGCGAGCCATCTAAAGAAAAGAAAACAGCCGCGCAGTGAACGAGGAATGATCAATTACACCGCCTTGGCCTCTGTCAAGGCTGCCTGTTGTTGTCGTGTACTGCCTTTATCACTACCATGAGCCTAGGTATGACTTGTCGACTCTCCTAAACCACTCGTTGATCTGATCGATTGAGGATATTTGCATTTCGACATTACTGCTAGCTTGCTAAAACCCTGGTCCCATTCCACAATGACCCTGCTTGCAACCCTCACATAGATCGCTCCTGTGTGGACCCTCGCTCTGACCTGAGAAGGGGGGAACGTTCATCTGCACTCCGCACCACTTTTTAATACGATAAGCGACTCTTTGAACATATGAATGATCCAACTCTGGTTCAACCGGTGTCTCACAACTCTTGCAAGATTGATAATATACTCTTGCATTATATCGCTCGTCGGAATATTCTCGTATAGTGATGGCTACCTGCTTGCTAGTCCAGACACGGGCTGGACACGAACGATTGCGACAAGTAAATCGACCCATGATATTTGTGTCATAACTGTTCACGCAATTTTTGCCATCGTCTTCGTCGTAAAATTGGAAGAAAAGGTCATGCTCGCGAAGGAGGTCGAGCACATCATTGTGGAGTGATGGGTACATAGACCATTTCTTGGTCGGCTTCGGTTTGTTTGTCGGCTTCGATTTTTTGGGAGGCATGGCGAGAACGGTTGGACGTTTGGTGCGAAGGATGGGGAATCATACTGTTTAAATATGAACGGACGATCGTGTAGAATGAATTCGGCACGGACCGGGCGGGGACGCAATCTTAGACAGCATTCCCGCTGTCAAGAGCTCGGAATGAATGGTAAGTTGAATCTGGATGTCTTCGTAGTAGCATTTATACCTTGCTGGGAGCGCGGGAATTTGCTCATGATACTCCACTCCTATTGTCCTGATCACATACAAGTGATGTCGGTGCCTGTTGGTTTCTTTATTCGCAAGCTGGTGCTAGACGGATTTCAAGTGTTTTTCAGCTCCAAGGAGTGGCCGTCGTCGCTATGCTGGAATATCCTATGGTTCACTAGCTTCGATTCAAAAGAGCCCAGCCACAAGCTCACCAGCCACTGGACCCGCATAGGTACGCTTATTTTGATTTAAATACATGTTTTGTTATCTTTGAAAGTTGCCTGGGGGCCGTTTTGCTAACCGGGATCTTTCCGCATTGATTGGAATGTACCGATCAGCGTGCGGCGTCGTCTAAAAGAGGGGCACCAGGGCCGCCATGAAGCTATTATCAACTTCTAACTATCGGAATAAAGCTCTAAAGGCTCGAGTAAGACCTATTCATTAGTATAGGGAGCGATAAAAGCTTGATGGTGGAGCTATAGTGAAGTGGTCTTGCCACGCTATACTATGAAGCTCTACGCAAATCAGGAGCGAAGGCGACGGTGAGATCGGTAATTTTCCGGTAGCATGTATCAAGAGGGTAAAGGACTAGCAAAACCACGCAACTTAGACCGAAACTTCTTCATTATCAAGACGTGGGCAGAGCTGTGTTGCTTCAATGTCTTAGTACCTATTCAATTTCTCGTTACACGGTGGTTCTCGTCACACAGGGAGGGACGTTAATGAACAAGTTCGCTGATTGATCAGGAGTGCAGTTGATACCTCAGCCGTTTCAGAGCGAGTGCTTCCAAGTGATCGATTTGCATATGACGTGCAATCAGAGCCACGGTTGAATGTTTCAGTAACTCTGGCTCGTCTTCTGCAAAACACCTTCAACCCTGTGCGAAGCGTTTGAGCGGAAAGACCTACCTATATTACTGAGAACTTCTGTAGGCCATGTAGAATACCTTTCCTCATACATGTAATGGAAAATCCTTCAATACGAATGTGCGCTACAACCGTTGAAATCAAATTGAAGTACCTCGGTCTCTGAAACTCTCATCAAGGAGTTGTGGATACGAGAACTTCGATGTGCGAGAATTATTCGGTGAGCAGGAAGTTCTATTCCCGTCGTCCCAAGGAGGATCGTGATATCGGAGTAGCTGGAATTGTTGAGAAAGCTTGAAGCAGTCAGCTTGAATATTACGAAGATTGAATTGGTCGCATACCTAGTGAGCGTTTTCACAGTCTCTCCAGAGTCGTTGCGTAAAGAGGTGCTTTCAGACATTTCGAGTTTTATGATTGAAGTCGCCATGATCTCTGTGATGAGATTCAGTATTTTAATTGATTTGCAGCTGCCCTTTTGCAAGACAGAGCAAGCAGGCGGCGACAGAATATTAATACACTTCTGAGGTCACGTGCTCTTTTCTGAATGCTTTTTAACTTCGATTTCGCTAGATCTTCTGACATTCAACTCTAGCTCTCTGACATTCAACTCTGACGCTCTGAGCTTCATTTCTGATTCCTCTTTCTCGAGTATATTTGATTCTTTCAAAATAGACTTTTGATTCTTCTGTTCATTTCTGGTCTTCTCTTCGTCTCTGAGAACCCCTTTTGGTTGTGCGAAGACTTATTGACTCAACTGCTCACACGTCATGAGCGAATCAGACACATTCTAGACAAGTTCATTCTTCGGCGATATATCTTAAGTTATAAAATACTCATAATAATATTATAGAAGTACCTTTAATTCAATTCAGATTAGCTATTGCTACTTCTCTTCTAGTATTCTTACTAATAGTTATTCTAATAGAACTTATTTTCCTCTATAAGCTAAAGACTATAGATTGAGTTGCAGAAGCAAGAACGAATCGATTGCACTTTGAAAAGATAGTTTGAGCGCTGCCTCTCAGTTCTGACACGCTACTATAATTTCAATTCTGACACTCTGCTTCTTTCTGACACTCTGCTTCTATTCTGACACTCTGCTTCTATTCTGGCACTCTGCTTCTATTCTGACATTCTGCTTCTATTCTGGCACCCTGCTTCTATTCTGACACTCGACTTCGACTTAGCATCGTGTATGAGATCGCTTCCTCGAGAATTCTTCTAGAAATGAGGTTAGGTATTGTGAACCGGCTTTGGATCGAACGAGATTCAACCGTATTTGCCTGTTCAAGAAATTCTTCCAGGTGATTTCTTCTAGAAATGAGGGTGGGTTTGAATACGAAGATCAAGCAATAGTTGAAACGCTGTGGGAAGAATCTTATCTGAATCGAAAACTGATAAGTACAAGGTCATTTAATATTTTTAACCATACTGATAAGAGATGCATCGAAGAGCGCTGAGCGAAAGAGAGAAGGCGCTAGAGAAGGACTGCTCTGATGCATTGACGAGAATGCTGTCTTTGATGTAATCTTCACGTCAGCTTATATAGTCTTCTATTCGGTCTAACATTCATCTTGCATTATTCTCATGAAACTTCTCAATTGACATATCTATTCACCAATAAAAAGATTCAGATCAAGCTTGAGTCTGTTGAGAAACTTATCGACAGACTTTACTGTGATATGCCTTAAGCATTCTATTACACCTGTCAGGTTTTGCACTTCTTGCTGTAATGCTTGCTTGTTCATCTCAGCTGCTTGTATTGTTAATTTCAATTGATTCGCTTCTTCTTCGACTAGAGCTTGCAATTCTATCGCTCTTATTGCTTGATCATTTGACTTGTTCAGCTCAGCGATCAGTTCGAGCTTGTCTGACTTCAATTGTTTGATTACTGTAGTGAAGCTGATCTCGAAACTACAAAAATTCTATTATTTCGTCAGTCATTGCTGAGCAATGGTAAGTACACTTACGATGGCTTCTCGTCTTTGCTCGAGCAGTTTCCCCTTCACATTGTTGCTTGACTGAGATGTCAGAACAGCCTCGAATGATATATCAACTTCTTGACACAATTCTTTATAAGCTTCGATCAAATGCTTGCTTAAATGTCTCGTGAAGAGATACTGTTTCTCTGATAATATTTGTCAGGTATACGAATCGTCAGCGCTTGTGATCAGCCGTACTTCTGCCGACTCAATTGATATTTCAAGCTTGGTTACTTCAAGAGTTTGTTAGCAGTTGATATTCTTCACTTAATAGCTGAATCGTACAGATGTGCTTGAATAATTTCTCGCGGCACTTTTTTCTATAAATCGCACGATTTAAGTTACCTGGTCGAAGTGTGATCATTTGGTTGACGCTTCACATACGCAGAAGAGATATGCGAATCATAACGCAGGCAAATTGAGAGAGCAGATTCGACGTTCGATCTGAATTCTCAGATGAAGCTCATTTGTACCAGAAGAACTTACCAGCTTCAGAACTGACACTCACTTCATCTCTGACACCTTGCTTCAATTTCGACATCTATTCTGTAGAGCGCTTGCGTGAACGAAGCTCAGATAAGATAGTCAGAAGTGAATGCTGAGAGCAAGATGTGAATGCTGATGCAGAAGAATGAGACGCGCAACAAGCTTCGAGAACAAAGAGCTTTCATCACGTGACTAGACGAGAGACAGCTGATATGAGCTACAAGTAGCGACTGTGATGTACATCAAAAATGGTTCGCATCATCAATCGTGACGTACACTCAAAGTGATCTACATCATCAGCAGTGATGTACACTCAAAGTGATCTACATCACGAGGCGTGATTCACATCATCAGCAGTGAAGTACACCCAAAATGGTCTACACCACGAGACGTGATTCACATCATCAGCTGTGATGCACAACAAAAGTGGTTCATACCACAAGTTGTGATTCACATCAAAAGTTGTTCACATCATCAGCAATACTCATCGAAAGTCTTGTGGCTAATTGCAGTAGCGTTGACTCATTGACCATTCAAAAGATCTTGCGTAGATCGAAGGAAAATTCTATTCGTGGCTGAGTGAAATACTTTGAATTTATCTAAGCGAAGACTAACGCTCACGTATCATTTATTTGGCTGATAATTCATCTTCAACAAACTCAATCCGTCATCTAAATGATCTCGCACAAGCCTTCGCAAATCATCTCGAATTTCCTGAAATTCAGACACTTCGATGTTCGTCAGTAAGTCATCATGATCGATCGAGCAAGAAGTCTTACTCATGACAAGCATTTCACCGCCCTTCTTTCTTTCCTTGAGCTCGCTCAGCATTTTTTTCACGAATGTCAGCTTTGCTTCGTCAGACTCAGGAACTTCGTTCACAAGTGTGTCTTCATCTCAATCTTCTTCTTCATTTTCTATCGTTGTAAGCATCGCGTCTGACTTATTCGATTTATACTCTCTTAACACTTTCGCTTGTAATACATCATTCAGATTCATCGTTTTCTTATGAGCAGAGACTCGTCGATGTTGATCCTGATTTAAGAAGTCATGCTCAATACATTCGAACGCGTAGTAGATGAAGATGTGTAAGATCTAGACGAGTTAGTGACATCGATCTCGAGATGACATTTGCAGTTTACGTACGTAGCTGTCATTCAGTGCATCTTTCTTCAAGGCTTGATTCAAAATCTCTTGCGTCGATGTCTCATTCTCTGTCATCGTTAGCGACTAATTTATCAATGACGACCTGCGCACATATCGATGTTTCCTAATTGCCAAATCAAGCGAATTCGTCGTGTGCAAAAGATGAAGTCGTTGTAGTCTTGAATCAGTTGTCGTAGATATGACAATTGAACGACTATTTCGAATTTCGAAGCGATCATAAGAACTCTTTCAAATTTCTTCAAAGAAGCGCTGACCTCATGCGGATCAGTGAACAATGCACACGAAAATCGCTTCAATCAGATTCGCTTTCATACCTGACAAGTCGTTGAAGTTTGAAGATGAACTCTTTCTGAGAGTTGATCAGTAAGTTCAGAGTTGTCTGCTCACCTTTCTCGTACGACGCTACTATGAATGAATGACTTTGCAGAAAGAATCAAAAGCTGATTGACGATATTCATAAGTTGATATACTGTTCTGAGTCAACCTTCAATTTATCATGAATGATAAGACTTATTTTGAAGTCGTCATCAGTCTTGATGATCACTGCTCGTGAAAGACGTTCTTGAAACACGTTGTTTTGATATAAAGTGACAAAGAGCTGAATCACGAATGTGAAGTCAAAGATCTCAGTTGAGACATAGAGACAAATCTGATTGATGAACGATTTAGAACTTAGATGACGTCAGAGCACATACTCGATCAGAAACATCAACGCTTGATGAATACAAAGAAAGAATTCGTACAAAAGCTTGCATATGAAGCGTAAGAAGAGTATCATTAAGAAGCTAAAAGAAGATATACTCTGTCAGTCTGTGAGTGACGTGTCGACGAAAGTGATTATGTGACTTACGATGAGTAAATAAAGGTTTTCGGGCACGCGTAAAGAATACATAGAGTCGTGATGAATCGCGATGAATGTGTGCAGCGCGACGAGTGCGAAAGACATTATTCTCGCGAAGCGATGAATCCGTTCATAGTTGAACAGCAACAGACTCAACAAATTCGCTAAGAAGCTCAGATGAAGATCAAAGAAAAGCGACATCATGTTGATGATTGAAAGAGTTTCTGTTCTGTCTTTCGCTTCGTCGAAAAAGATCACGTGAAAGATGACACAGAAGACGTTGAGTGAGATATATAAGAGCTGAAGCAGAACGTCGACGAAACTTCATGATCTCAAGAGACGATGACGTCATACGATCAATGAATAGATGAGATATCTGAATATGATAATGTTGAGTGATTGAAGAACTTGCTGAATGAACGAAAGATCTTTCATGAACATCAAAAGAAGAAAGATGTCGTCTGCAACGATAGTATAGATTTGAGTGATCTTCATGATGAATCGGTAATATGATGAGAACGTGCAAGGAAAGTTGACGCGAATAACACGAGAAAGAGATGAAGCAACGAGGGTTGACTATGTATTGAAGAACATCAGAAGACATCAGAGATGACGACGAACTTGAGGTTTAAAATTGGCTGGTGGGAAAGTGGAAAATGACTTCATGACATTCAGAACTGATTGCAAGAGCATTCAGAACTGACTGCAGAATGAAGTGCTTTGACATTCACAATTGGTGCTGTGACATTCGAAAAGAGAGACTCTGAGCTATATTTAGAATCATGACTCATTTGCGTCACGAATTTAGCGATATTTCGACTCATAACTATGCCTGCATCATGATGTGAAATGATCTAATGAATCGAGAATAGAATACAAAGTATGAAGTTGCATAAAAAGTCAATGAATCACACTCGAAGCAGAATCATTGCAACTTACCACTTCATCGTATAAAATCTGCGCGATGAGACTTGAGTGATTGACATCAACAAGTCGAGATCATTCTTCTTTCAATCATGAAGAAAAGCATGCTTCAAAAGTTAGAGTTATCGTCATTTGAAGAGAATCAAATTTACTGACCTGCAAAAGCTCTTCTGCGAAAGCAGACGTAATCTTCGACGAGAACTCTTCAGTCATAAAGAATCAACGACGTAGATTGTTCGCTTCATTTCTCTTACGTCTTTTCAACAATTGTATCATAATATCTTCGACAATCTGTACGTTCAAATGTCTTCTTTCGATTTCGTTCAACATAATCATACAGCGCTTCTGCATACTGATTTTGATCTCATCATCATCGTTCAAGAGAACAGATGAGCAGATGATATTGTCGTGAATCAGGTTCTTGAACTCAAGAAACTTGATATTTCTCAGTATCTGAACTCGTTAATGTTGACGTTTGAGTGAAACAGACTGAAATCTTACCTGTTCGACTATTGCTGTCACGTGAGTCTCTTTCAGATGAACGAGTGTCGCGATGACTTGAACCAGGGAAATTGGCATATGTTCAAGAACAACGTAAAGTTCGGCTTCGAATTTGTAAGTCTCGATGCATTTGACGAAATACTCTTCTTGAACTCGAAGAAACGTAGAGAGATTGACATTTCTGCTTGAGTTGAAGAGCTTTCTTATCGCGATCACTTTCGAAGCTGAACGACTTTCTGCCATTTTAGAACTCGTACGTTTCTTCTTCGTCACGATGACAAGCTCATCAATTCTGAGATCATAGCCTTCGTTGTACGTTCGTCAAGAAGATTCTTTCTTTATCTTGAAAGACGTTTTTCCGTTCAACTTGTCAGTAGCGTCGTCTTTTCTAGACGTTTCATCGACAGAAGCAGATTGACTGAAAGAATGAAGACTGCTTGAAGAAGATGACTTCGTTCTTTCAGTGTTATGCTCAACGTCAGATCTTGTAGAAGTTAAACGTTTTCGATTCGCAGAGCTAGCGATACGTTCATCGTCTTCTTTATTGAGGTATGCTCTATTTCTTTTTGATTTGACAGCAATATCGTCATGAGTGTTCAACGAGGCTTGAGTGTTTCTAGATGGTGAGAGATTGTCACTGACTGATGACACATCATTCGAAGCGAGTGAATGAGCTTGAGAATTTTTCAAATCAAGTTGTGTATATTGCTTGACGAAGTGAGAAGTCATTCTAGATATCGCGCGACGAAATGTCGTTAGTGATCAAAACGAACGAAGAATGAGCAGAAGATGCGTAAAGCACGAAGAGAGAAAGTACGTAGTGAAGAGTGCAGAAAACTTATTTGAAAGACGATGAAAGATTGAAGAACATATCGTTCTATTTACAGAGTAGCAGAGAGTCATTTGCTGATCAAGATGACATTCACTTCTGACATCTTGAATCGTCAGTTGCGACGATGTGCTCATCTCTCACGAGGCATTGACCATTTCAGTTCCCGACTAGTTCGATTCTTCTCAGGCCTGGTCATAAAGTCTCGTTGATAATTTCTTCATACTGAAGCTTCTCTTCTGTAGACGAAGGTGATGATGCTGATCATTCAACGATGCTCTCGTGATGCAACGTATTCGAGTGCAAGATCAAGAAGAAAGTCTGAAGCGAAAGAAGCAGATCAAGTATAAAGACTCGACATGAATCAGGCTCGAGCATTTGAATTTCTCGAAGAGCGAACTCAACGTGCTCGATAGATTCAACGTGAAGAAATTGATGTTGATTTTCGAAGGGAAAGATTGCTTTCAGCAAGAGAGTCGACATCACGTGTCAATCGTGATCGATCGCGAACAATTAGACCTTGTCACTCACTTCATCGAGATCTCTTTCATCGTTTTACTCGACAGCGCGCAGATTGAACGGCCTGAACTACAACTGTCTTGAAGATTTCAGCTTGAATGTCTTCACGATCGGCATTGAATTCAAGCGAGAAGAAAGATGATTTCTTCTCAGCTTTGATGAATCGTGAATCTCTATCTGACTGATATGATTGACTGATTCTTAACTGAGCAGAACATCTTTCACTTGTACCTTCAGATTTGAGCGACGATCTGAGAATCTACCTGATCGAGCAACTATTCGACGAGAAGAAACCTATCGACGATGAAGCATATTGCAAGATTCGTCAACATTGTCTCAGCTCGCTTGCAGCGATTCAATGATGAGCATGTCTGACGAAGAACAAGCAACAGAAGTTGAGAAGACTGCTGCGAAGAGAAGATTACGTAGCGGCTTTCGATGTTCTGTTGACTTTTTCGAGTCTGTGATCGAACGAAATGCGATTCGACGTGACGAAGATCATGATCGGTTTGAAATGTGATGAGATAGATCAACTCTTCTTATGTATTGTGAGCTTACTAGACTATCAAGTCGCAGAAGATGTTTCATTATCTTGATCATGTCAGAAGATTCTGAATCGACTTGATTCAACACGACAAGCACGATATGCAGAAGATGAACTACATTATGATGAAGACGCTAGAACTCAAAGCATCGAGCATGTCGACATCTGATAACATGATTTTATATCGTCAACTGAGAAAAGGGAAGATATTCAGCGCATTCAACTTGAATCGTCGCATGAAGATCTGAGCGAAGCTACAGACGTGAGAGAGTCTCATTCTCACTCTTTGAACTTTCTTTGAAGACTTCAAGTATATCAAAGCCTGCGTTCATTGAATGAAGAGCTTGATAAAGATGTCTTTCAGAGAAACTCTGTGTTACGAACATGCCTGAACCGGCCAGAGTTCAGATGACGCTATGCCTAGTTTGGACCTAGCGCACCCCTATTGAACCCTTCGGGCCATCCTCAGCACTTTTTCCCGTTGTTCAGCACTTTCTTCATTCACCCCTTTCATCATCCTTTTAGGCAAACACACCTGGCATATTACATCACATCTGTATCGAGCCTAGCGCAGCCTCAAGCCATTATTTATAGAAGAGCTCGCACTCTTTCTCTTCTGTATTCTTAATGTCTTGTTATAGCTACCTCTAAAGAGCAATACATACATACCAGTCTCGAGCCCCTTTGGTTGAATGATCTAGGCACGGTCCCAACACTCTGTATACGACAATAACGCGAAGCTTCTTCGAAATGAATCAGAAGAGAGGCAAATGCATTGTTTAGAAAGCGAAATCGATCTTCACTTTCAGATTCAGCACTACTCAAAATCGTGTGACTCTACATTATCGACAAGTATTTCTCTACATCATGCAACATTTTCGTAAGTTGTCATCAGGCTTCACGAAGTTGAAGCTCAAATCGAGTGAGAGAAAGATTTGAACGACGAAAAATCTCAATAGATTCGTACTGTATAAACTGATCGACTCGACGAAGCGACAAGAATTTAAGTCGAAGAAGATTAGTGATTTGAAGGCGAAATACTTTAGTCATGCAGACGGACGATCATCATTCAAGCAATCGAAGCCTGCGTACGTCGTCGACGGACCTGAAGAGTGTCAGAAGAGAAGATGTGCATGTTTCTTCGATCTGACGTATGAGCAGAGCAAGAACTTTCTTTTCCTCGATAACATGCATAACACAGACAAAAGTCAAGAGAGCAGTATTCAACTCGTTTTCGTAAGAAGATTCATTTATCTGACTTACTTTGACAGAAGAATATTCTATTCAAAACCTGAATTAAATGATCAGGAAAGAGAAATCGACAATCAAGAGCAAAAATGAGAGTCAACGCGAGAAGACATAGATCAAATATACGCATCTTAAGAGCAATCAAATGCAAAGAACACACGAGAGAATCGAGACATAAGCGAACGACACAATTTTGCGAAGCAGCTGCAAGAGACAAGCCATCTGTTTGAAAGTTCGTCTCGTTCACAGAGCGTTCAGAGAAATCAGAAACCTCAACTCATGAACGACGTCAAAGAGCTGATGATGTATGACGACGAGAGAGAAAGAGGTTTGATGACGTCTTCTATAATTTCATCAAGTTTTTATTCAGACGAGATCTCGCTCGAAGAAGGCTCACTCGAGAAAAGGGTTTCGTTTGAGAAACTTCTCTTCGAACAATTACTTCAGCGCCTATGAAAGCTACAGAAAAGGACGAACCTCTTCAAGAACGATTCAAATTTATCGTTTGCAACGAAGATGATTGAATTACGATGAAAGAATACTTTTTCAATTCATCTCTTTTCTCTTCGATGAAGCTCACGACAGAAAAACACGCAAGAAAGAAACAATATTTATTCGACATGACTCTTTGATTATTGCATCTCTCGAAATGCTTTGAAGCTGCTATGATAAATGACACGCACGTCGTTCTTCTATTTTCAGCAGGAAGAATTTGTATATCTCAGCAGCTCGTCGCATCTGCTTCCCAATTGAGTGATAACATCAGATCATTCAACGATAACATTAGAAAGAGAGTTGTCAACGCTGACATCTTCACGAAAGATCAGATACGAAAGAAACAAATTCTATAAACTTCGTTCATACGTCTTCACGTTCTTTGTCATGATTCAATTTTCAACTAAATTTGCTGCTGTTAACACAAACTTGTGTTCAATCAATCGTATGTGTGTCGACAAGTCTATGTGTAGCATAGATCTAAGGAATGACTTCGTGATTACTATCTAGATGCGATAACACGTTGAGCGATTCAACCTCATCGCTTCAAACATCAGATTTGAATGACTCGTTCGAGTGAGACGATGCAGTTCTCACAGTCTCGCAAAGTTTTGCGTCAATATTTGAACTATTCGAAACGATTATCGTCACAGCTAAAATCCTGCTCTTCTCATTTTGTGTTTTCAAGTTCGAAGCTTGATCAAGACAGTCAATACTGCATGAATCGTATCACTTCTTCTATCTCTTGAACTCGTTCATCAAAGTTTGCGATCGACGAGCCTGAGTTCTCTGCTAGTCTCTTCAGGCGATTCTCTTCGGCAGCGAGCTTTCCCAACAACATTCTCTGCATCTTCAGCATGCATTCTTTCATGTCTAAAGCTTTCAAGACTTCCGAGTTCAAGGCAGACAGTTCATCGAGACGTTCGCGTCGCTTCGCCCAATTTTGAACGCGAAGCTTCTTGCCTTGTTGAATTTTCTCATTCTGAGTAGTCTGTCATTTTCTTCGAGAACGATTCGTCTTTCTGTGTTCTGTCGCGAGTCTCGATTCTTTACTTGCGTTGAGCTCAAGATTCGAACGAAGCGAGATGTCTGCAGATGATGAATGAGAATGCGATGTGCTGATGAATTGCGACATATCAAACTTGTAGAAGCAAGTCGCGAATTAGATCTCTGCAGCTTTGATTCTAAATGCGTCTCTCTCAGAGAATATAGCTGTCTGAACCAATTCGTTTCTTGGTAATCTTCATCTTTTGATCGTATCATTCAATTCTTGCTTACACAGAGCATTCAATTCTGACTCGAGCATTCACTTCTGACTCGAGCATTCACTTCTGGCTTGAGCATTCACTTCTGGCTCAAGCATTCACTTCTGGTTTCTTCTACAGCATTCATCTTTGGCTTCGCCTTCATTTTTGACTCTTTGAGTCAGCATTCACTTCTGACTGCTTCTTTTCTTGACATTCACTCTTGACATCGCTTCTAGATGAACTTGATTCACGAACTACGCATTGAGTGAAGTGCGAGAGACGCTTCATGAGAACTAGAACTCACTATCGTATCTGCAAATGTCTATCTTTGTCCGCCTTCATCTGATGCCAACTCATGCCGCCTTGATCTTTTCTCAAACAGCAAAATTTGTGCAGCTCTTTCGGCAAGACACTCACGCTCTGCAGAATCATTCTTCATTGAATAGTCATCAGATATTTGAGAATTGTTCAATCGAATACATGATCATGATCGAAATTCTGGCATATGAAGAGAGCGCGAAAGATTTTGCGCAGATAGACATATCGAGATTTGTCATCAAAGTCACAAGAATGAACATAATTGAAATAAGTTGCAAATTTCCGTGAAAGACTCTTGCACAGATCTTTCGTACTGATCGTCTGCTTCATCGTCAATATAAGCTTCTTCTTTTGCTCTTGATTTGTGACTGTAAGATCTTGTCATGAGAGACAGCTTCGAAGAAAGTAAAGAAGCATGTATTCTAGTGATTTCAAGTCATCGCAGCGATGCTGCACTTAGATATCTGTTAGCCTTCGAGAAGCAAGAGTCAAGAACGTTTCACTCATTGACATTCAAATGATCGTTGACGCTGGCAAAACGTGTCGTGCTCAACAACTTTGAATTCAGAGCACGATCGATGTTTGCCTTCGTCTGAGCTGCACGATGCTTCGTGGTGAGGCTCAAGTCGATCACATAAATCTGATTCTCATTCTTCTTCACACTCATCAAACAATTCTTCGATTTGATGTCTCGATGAATGACATCTTTGGAATGAATATAGTCAAGACGACAAATGAGCTGATCGACTAGCATCAGCACTGTTTTGAGAGAGAACTTGCAATCGCAAAAGTTGAAGAGATCTTTCAGACTTGGGTTCAGAAGATCAAATATCATGACGTTGAATTTGCATTTCGTCTCATAAGCGTGAACTTGAGAAATATCAACATCGTCAGAGAGAAATTGATAGACATCGACTTCGCGTTGAAGAACGAAGAGATCGATGAATATATGCTCGAGTTTGATGACAACTTCTTTCTCGATGTCAACGTGAATTTCTTGTGCGCTGTGAGTCTCGAGAAGCAGCTAGAACGTCTGCATCTATTATCGATATACACAGCATCGAAGCTGTCACCATCGATTCTTCTTTGCAGTCGATATTTGTCAATCACACGTAAATTCTATCGTAAATGATCTGTCAGTACATCATGATCACATCTTGATTGACAGAGAACGTTTTGGCATGGGAAAGAGGCAAGACAGAAGGCAAAATTCACGCATCAAGTTTCTCATCTGTGAGTTCGATAGATCTGAGTGTCGACTCTCAGCTGCTGTGCGCTGAGCTGCTCACATCATTATCATTTCACTCGATGCAACGATAGTAAGAATGCGAAAAGACTTACGCATAGATATTTTTAACTATTTAGGCAGCAGTCGTTTCGTTGATTGACTGTCATTCTCGCATTATGAATACGCTAGTATGATTGTGAAGACGCGCGCTATTTTCACGCTCGCATTTGATCGTGCTCTATCATTTCATCAATTCGTTGTTTCATGAAGATTGAGATTCAATGTCTTCGAAGACTTCAGTGCACAACATTAGAAAGCAAAAGCTGTCTGTTGAAGTAGAGTCTACAACAGTTTCTTCGTCGTCATCACCCGTCAAACGACAAAGGCAAGAGAATCAGCAACGACATTGAACACTCAGTTTCTTCTGAAACAATCTCTTACGACAGTGACTTACTCGTCGTGCTCTTCGAGAGTTTGATCGAAGAACGATGTGACCTGCTGCTTCTTCACCATCTCATTGATCTGACAAGAAAAGCATTCATCTTACACAGCTCAAGCATTTTGCGAGGCACGATGAATCAAGCCTAGGTGACCTGAGAGCTGTAAGAGAGGCTCAACTCCTTTCAAAGAGCTCTACTAACTGTATGCTAGTACTCTGAGTCAGAGAACGCAGAGTTCTCTCAGCGAAACATGATCTCAAGTCAATCGAGCTTCAGAAAAAGAGCCAAGTCGAAAAAAGAATCGAATACATTCTCGACGACGAGAAAAAGCTCTGCATATAATCGCGACTTTGAACAACATCTTATCAATCATGACATCTACCCTGAAGAATATGATAACGATGAAGACTCTGAAGAGTCGACAAACATGAAAGATATCAATCAACGACTGACGCAATCGCGATCATCTCTGTCGTCTTCGCGTTTTACTCGCGAACAGTTTCTGAATTTCAAAAAGAAGAATCGAAAGGCTTTGACTAAAAATAAAGTGATGAGCAAAGTGTTCTCGATTATTGCTGATACTGTCGACATTCTCTCACAGAAGAATCTCTCATTCGGAAATTTCAAAGATCTGACGAACGACTTCATTATCAAAGATCAGTCAGACTTCTACGACGAATCTCGATCAGTCAATTTGAACAAACGCATTCGAAACGAGCTAGAGTCTTACGTTGTGTCATCGACGAATACAGTCGCATCATGCGTGCTCAACTTCTACACAGGGGAAAGATTTCAAAGAGAATACATCAGTATGCAGAAATCAAGCTCTGTATGACGATGCTTTGAGAATCAGAGAGATACACGCGCTTCGATCATTTGTTGATTCAGAGACGACTTATGACAACAACGCGTATACGATCACGTCGACTTATCATGGTGACTCTGAGGCGCTTAAATTATATACTACTCATCGTACATCATTCATCAATCTCAATCGCGACTACGAATTTCGCATGACTCAGCTTAGAGACTGAGACATGACTGATAATTCAGATACTTTTCGACAAGAAGCTGACGCTTTGAGAAACGCTAGAAACTGGGCGAAAGAGAAACGCGAAGAGCTTATAACTTCGACGAACGGCAAGACGCTGAATGCAGATCATTCAGCCTTAGATTCATCTACACAAAGCTTTGTGTCGCCGTCATCAAATGATTCTGCTCATCTAGAATCTGAGACGTCGACTGACGAGCTTACTCTGAATAACGAAACTTACATTCGCTCTACTCACAGAACGTCAGTTGAAGCTCACATGAATTCTTCACTCAAGATCTCGTCAAATCGACGTCTGAAGAAGAAGCCGGTTCGAGTCGACAGAGAGTCTGACACAGACTATAAAGATCTACAAAAGATCTAGAGACTGTTTTATTTGAGGCTACGAAAGTATGCGTGCATCTACAGAACGAGAAATCAATACAGAATCGAGCATTCTCACTCAGACTTGTATAATAGAAGTAGCATAGCACACAATCATTGTACAATATATTCAAGATGTTAGAGCTTCAGGCGTCGAAAAGTCAGAGCTGCATGAGTCGACCTGAAACTTGTCACTCTTTCGTGAAGACGAAAGCGTTCGAACAGATGATTCTTGGCTCAACAATGACTTGAGAGCTTTCAAGATCAAAAAGAACAAGAGAATGACGAGATCAAACAATGAAGAACCTCTGTTTGAGCGACAAGTAGACTACACTTTCATCGATCAATCGAATCAGCTCAACTGAGGTCACGAGCAAAGTTCAATGCAGAGCATAAGTTGAACGAGCTTATGTTTGTAGATCTTGATAGTCAATGAAGAACAACTAAATTCTCATTCTGCTCAAACTGTCTGTAAGCTTCTTCTCGTCGTCGTCGCTGTTGTCGCTGTCGTCGCCCTTGATCTTCAAACTAAGTTCAACTGATGTTTTCTTCATTTTCGCCGATCGTCAGCCATTCAAAAGCTTCTCTTTAACCTTGAATTTTGTGTCGTAAAAGAATTTGAATGCAATCTCTACGTAAGATCGTGACTCACTATCAAACAAAATACGTATTTCAACAGTCTCACTCGATTGCTACTCTCAATCTCTGTTTTGTGAATCAACAATTCGAAGCTCTATTGTTGAGCATTGTTGTAATCATTCTTTGAATAAACCACTCTCTCATCGACATATGCATGCACTGATGTGAGACGAGTTACTTCGTTGTAGATTTGTTTGAACACGCGATTCACTTTATCCTTCGATGAGCTATGCTCTTTTCCACTAAGAATAATCAGCAAGACGACTTTGAGCGAGAGAAATCACTCACCCAATTTCGACTTTATCGACTTCTTTGAGCTTCGAATTTTGAGCGACTTTGTTGCTGATCATGATCTCATACTTTGACACTGCATCGATGCCTTTTCAGATAAAGTGAAGCAGAGTTCGAGTCGCGATAGAAAATGATCGAAACATGACAAGTGCTGTTTGAGAGATTAATCAGAATTAATTTGAATTCAGAGCACAGCAGCGATAAGCTCTCTGCAATTTTGAAAGAATTCTCTGTTGATTTGACGATCGATGTATAGAAGAACGTGCAGAGAGCAACAAATCAGAAAATAGTAAATTCAATAATTATCTGACTTCTCTTTCAGAGATTATAACTATAGTTTACTGTCACGATCAGTTGGTGAAAAACAAGTGACTCATAGATTGCTGTCTAATCACGCAAAGCTCTAACGCGATTTCGTTCTCTAGCAAAGACGCTAAACTCTCTCGGGAAGCTCTTCTCGTAATCTATCTACTTCATTTCGTAAACACTTGAATGTCTAGCATTATGTTGCGAGCCAAAAGTTGAATGATAAGTTCTCTCAGAGCGCTACATTATTCTCTCTGACCGCTATTCACAGTCGTCGCATCAGCTCTTGATAAGAGTCAGTCAATTGAGAAAGAGAGAACATCTTATTACGATTCTAAGCGCTTCTATTCGACCTACCTTGGCGAGATACTCAACGACAGATATCAGATCGCTACCAAACTTGGTTACGACATCAACTTCACCGTTTGACTCGCGAGAGATCTTCACCAGTTCGTATTTCTTCGTCTCATATTACTAATTGCATGTCATTAAATATCGATCTAGAATTCGATGGTTCGTCGAGCGCTATGTTGCGGTTAAAATAAACGCCCTCGACCGTGCTAGTAAGAAAGCAGTCGCAAGCAAATTATGCATTACGCAGCTCATCTCGAAGGCAAATTCGCATCATGAAGAACGACACTTTGTTCGAACGTTACTCGACTCTTTTACGCTGAGAGGCACTTATGAAGATCATATCTGTCTCGTTTTCGAGCCATTGCGCGAATCACTCTGATTATTGAACGAGCGATTCGAGGGAAATATCATTTCTTTCGAGATTCTTAAAATCATGATCGAAATGCTACTTCACGATCTTGATTACCTTCATACGAAATGTCACATTGTTCACATCGATAAATATAGCACATATTTCGTCTGAATGCAGAGAGTACATCTCTTCGAAGAGATTTGCTTATTGACATAACAGATCTCAAATCTGATAATATCATGGTCAGGCTTGAAGATAAATCGATTCTTGAGAGAGATGCTCGTAATGAAAATGAAAACTCACTTCCTCAAAAGAAATACGATGATCGAACAATTTATCTCTCTCGAAATAATTACGATCAACTCACTTCGATAACGAGCATAGTTTCTATTATCGACTTTGATCTCTCGATTCTGTTACGAGCGTACCAAGGCTGAATAGGGCTAGCCAGTGCCTCTAGCCCAGATCTGGCCCAGCCCCTATTTCCTTTCACCAACACCTCTTTGTTCAACACCATCTTCCTTCCTACATCACATTCTACCCGTGTCACAAACACATCCCCTTCGGGCTTAGCGCAGCCTCTGAATATTACTTAAATAGAAGCTCTTGTACTCACCTTCTTCTGTATTCTTAATATTCAGTTATAGCTACCTCTAAAGATCAAGCACTATTCAACCCTGACTTCCGCTGGTTGACTCACCTAGGCACGATCCTGACAGATTCAAGAAGACGTTTTCAATAACGATTGCATTCAGATTGAGATCTATCGTGCTTCGAAAGTGATTCTTGAGACAGGTTGAACATACAGTGCTGATATATGAAACTTGAATGTCATGATAGTCTCGTTACTCTTTTGATACTGACGAGTTATAAAGTCTGATGTTTGTCACAGCTATGAAATTTACTGAAAAACAAGCTTCTTTTCGAAGCGATCGATTCTCTGAAATTCAAGTATGACGATCAAATGCATCTTGCGCATATCACTGCACTGCTGAGACTCTCGCCACAAGATCTTCTTGCGCGAGAAAAAAGAACTTCAATGTTTTATGATCTTGAGAGTGAGTTCTTGTTCAGAGACAGGTCTAAATTCTATATTGTGTTTGTTCACACACGAAACAGGCAAGCTAAAGAGCTCAGATCTCACTTCGCAAAGTTTCAGCCTTGAAAACTCTATCAGCAAAATCGACGGCGAAGACAAGAGAATGTTTCTAAAATTTGTGAGTAGAATGCTCACATGACAATCAGAAGATCGAAGTACGACGAAGAATTTGCTTAGCGATTCTTGACTTAGGACAGAATTTTCAGAAGAGAATAAATAACGTCGATTTATGTTGCTACTTCTGCTGATCAGCATCTTGTTGCTGCAATTATTGCTTTCACTGCTTTCTCTAATTATCGATCTTGATTCATCGAAAACTCGTAGCAGTTTCTTAGCGATTTCTAATTTGCTTCTTGACAAGAGAAGTTAAAACGCATGCGCAACCTACAAGTACGAATTTATAAACTCTGACGTCGACGCTCAGTGTTTGATCGATGTTATACTACTAACGTCGACAAAGTTCTCGTTTGCAATTCTGAGTATCTTTGTCATCAACTCTTTCATTGCTTTTTGTGACCTCTTCTTCAAGCCTCATTTCAGAGAGACACAGCAAGTGAACAATTGAATCACAACAACAATGAATCTGAGCTTCTTCTGCAGACACTTTTCCGTTGAACTCTCATATTCTAACAACGATCTTTCAATATAGATCATTGTGATCACAGGCTCGAATGTCGAACTTGGTCTTGAAACAGCTCGCTACTTCACTCGCTGCAATGCGATCGCGATGATTTTGACTATGAGAAGTATCAAGAAGAAAGAAGAAGTCAAGAAGTCAATCGAAGAATCAACGAAGCTCAATAAAGTGGTTGAAGTGTGACAGTTCAATCTTGAAAGCTACGAATCTTGTCAAGCAACTCGTCACAGAAGGCGCAAGGTCTGACTCGATTGAAAGCTGTCGTGAAGAATGCTCGAGTTGTCAAATTCAATTTCTCGCTCACGAAGAACAGTGAGACTTTCATTACGACGAACGTCATTAGTATCTACTCTTTTTGAGATTATGAAAGTGAGTGTGCTGCTTTTTTTTGTTGTAAGAGTGAAAGAGAATCTCATTGCATAATTCGAATGCGAGTGAATTCTGAATCAGGTAGTAAAGACGAAACATATTTTGTGTCAGGTTTGATTCTGTCGAAGCTCATCAGTGTACTCAACTGACCTGAGGCTTGAGATAAATTTTTCCATCTTCTGATCAAAGTAAAAGCCTCTAATAGTAATGATTGCTTCATCTTGAGCCTTCATGACGATGTATTTGTCTTCTAACTTCAATTCTTCTTCAACCTGATTCACTAGCTGTCAGAAGTCGATGAGCTCGACAATAAAGTTTTCATTGAATCGACAGAGTAGAAAACTGATTCATTCTGCAACTTCGCTGATCTTCTTTATTTGAAAACAGTCATATGAGCAGAAAGTTGTGAAATTTCAATATCAAGACATGGGATTCAAACTGGCTAGTACAGAATATTGTCGATGTCATTGTCGCATTTTCTCACTCATCGTGCTTGATCAATGATATTCTTTTGACCTTCGATCGAAATCTCTGTTTTCACGACGTGTGTGTAAAGCATCATTCCTGTAACATCATTGAAGGCGCGATCGCAATCATACATCTCAAAGAACATCTTCAGGTGACAGAAGTGCTTTGAGAAGTACATTCTAAATCTGTATTTCATTGTTCATTCGAAAGAGTTTCGTTCGAGGTTGAATTTTCATGTGTTTCTTTCACACAAAATTATCTGAGCATTCTCTTTGATACCACGATTTACGGCGAGCAAGGCGATGCAAGGAAGGCCTCGCCGACATAAGGTCAGCTATGATGAAACGTCACAGATCACGCTAAACGCAGAAATCGAGGTAGTCGCAGATCTATTCGCGCAGCGGAATGAGGCGAACTTGATAACTGTTCTCTTCGCTTCAAGCGCAATCGAGCGTAGCCTGTACCTTGCGCAGTTGACAGAGAAGGTATGATGCTACTCTGTTGATGTTGTACATACGTGTCAGTGGCTGAAATTTCCCCTCTTACTAAGTCTGCTCTATTCTCATGGTCTGAGCACGCAGTCTGATCTCGCAACCTGATCTTATAATCTTCATGCTAGCGTACAATGTCGCCAATCAGTATCACTTTCGACACGTCGATCAATTCTTGTTTTCAGTGATATGACAGCTTCAAAGGCCTTGCAGACAAAGAGCTTGAAGAGATCGTTGTTCACTGTCGCAGCGCAACGACTGTCTTTTTCATCGAGCTTTCGAATCGACGTAAGCTCTGAAAGAATCGAACGCTCGAGAATTATCATGACATGCTTCTGAAAAATGTCAATCGCATAAACAGAAGAGGTTTGATCGATGAGCATGAGGGTTATTTGAAAAACTTGTATTCATTTCTAGCAGATTCGAAAGACGCTCAAATCGAGCGCAATGAAACTAAAGTTGCAAGGCAATATCTATGACTCGTTTCAAGAGTCATAGGCTGATTCTATGCACTTTTGATACTTTGCGCCCTGAGCAAGCACAGACTGCAGAAACTCGACGAAGATCAGCGTGTGAAACTCGTCAAATACATCACTCAACATCGTGACTTTCTCTTCTGTTCTAAACTTGCGAACAAAGTCTTTCGTTGCAAGCTTCATCATATACGTATGAATCTACCTCTCTATATTCTTATATCTATTGAATTATTGCAGATGTTAAAGTAAAACCTTCTCTCATAAGAGGCTGCAAGAAGCGTAAGCGTCACGAAAATGAAGACGTCGTCAAGAATAGAACAGCTTTAGGATTGAAATATCAGAGGAAAGACATAATGCATACTTCTGACAGCGAACATTGTCTTCCCCGAAAGAAGATCTTGCCAATCGCAACGGCGACCGCTCATGCCTACTCTCTCTTCAGTGAAAACGTTCAAATCTCACAAAACATTCTTTTCGATATTTCAAGTCAGCTCAGCCCTTGCACATCGAGTATCATCTCAGAGCAAGTAGAAGACGATGATCATATAGACAGGTTGACATTTGACGTCGAAGAACATTCTTCGTTACCGTCGACGAGTTTCGAGCATACACAAGTCTTTCGAACTAGTGATCTCGTTTCAGACAGAGAACTTTACAGATTCTCTGCTGAAACAGATACGCATCAAAATACTGCTCTGTCGCTTGAAGTCAATTTCAACCGAAATTCGACTTCAATCTGTCAGAGATCGTACGATTTCACGATTTTCATGCACGTCGTTAACGAAGACATTCACGACGTCTATGATATTCTTGTATGCTGCGAAGGCAGCTTGTGAGATCATGATCTCTACGAGCTCGACCTTCTTTATGTAAATCAATGATCTTCATCATGTGTTATCTACTGATCAGAGTGTACAGTATGCAACTCACTATTGCTGAAGAGATTCTGAGCAAGAATGTGCGATGGCTATGTATTCTGCTCTCTTGAGATTCGAGGTGCAGAACGACGATTTTGTCAGAAGAACGAATGAGATCGAAAAGTGAGTGAAAATCTTTCAAGATTCTGAGAGCGAAGAAGACTAATTCGTTACGTCAAGTCGATCAATTGAGACGATAAATGATTGATTGCTTGCAGCTGAAGCACGAGGTCAACGCACGAAAGCTTATGATCAGGCTCACGAAGAGCACAAGTCTAGTCGAGGCTTTATCAAGCTACATGAAGTACTTCTCAAAATCGACACGAGGTACAACTCGATGACTGATTACCTCATTTCACTCAAACCGAAGAAAATTGCAACTGTTATCGACATGCTCGATGCGCTGGGCAGAACGCCGCTTGCGTGAGCTGTTGAGTACAAGCTTACATTTTTCATCGAACTACTTCTGAGGTTTGATGCTAATTCAAACCAGCTTCGCTTTACTAAAGACGACGGCTTCTCGTTGCTCATTCATCTCGCAATCGTCGAACCTCGCTCAGCGTGAATGAACAAAGACATTATCGAAATCGTCAGACTTCTTCTCGTAGTCGATGCTGATGTTAACGCGATAGATCATGAAGGCTGAATCTCTCTACACATCGCAGCATTCTGAAGCCTTTTTAGTGTCACGAATATGCTTCAACAATATGATCATAAGTTTTTGAATTGACAAGCACGAACGCTCACGAGCGAGAACATGTTTGATGTCTGTGACAATACGAACTATCAAAACAGATATTGAAGCATGATGAAAGGTTCAATGAGTCTAATTTGAATTGCTAAAATTCTGCACAAGCGCAAGAAGGCTGAACTTCATATCTGCATTCTCTCTAGCAATACAGCGTTTTACACACTCGAGCGCTGATGTCTTCAACATATTCTCTTTCTGCTTTAACGTAATATCTGTCTGGACTGGCTCATTGGCATCGTCGTTCATCTCGTAGACTGAGTTATTCGAAGACTTGATGAAGCACACATAATGTAAATCGACTTCGTCTTCGATCGACGAAGGCAATGTACTACCACGTAGAGCAGCTTTATTGTAGACTGTCTCAACGTCTGTCGAGTCATTAAGCAAGATCTCTCGTTCGCTGCTTGAGCAAGCACAGAGTTTGCTCAACAGAAATTCGAGTTCTATCTCGTCACTTACGATCAATGCAAGGTTTTCTTTGGGAGCATGATTGATATACCTATGAATTCTCTTGTTTCGAAGTTACAGATGACGTGCAAGATTGCATAGAGATCGCAAGCATTATCGATGATCTGTCGAAACCAAATGACTTCTTCTGCCTTTGAATTCTCTGCAACTTTGACTGTTTTACTCGCTGATCGTCGATGTCGTTCATATTCTTCGAATGTTGACAGTACGAGAATGAGAGCGATGACAGAACGTGATATAAAGCTGAGTTGAATTGAATCGTCGATTGATACCACGTCTGTAAGAGCAAGAGAAGTTGAGACTTCTAGATCGTACATAAGATCGTTCAACATCAAAGAATTCGACTCAAGAGGTATTAAATGCTTTGCGTACATTCGCGTCGTGATATTGATGACATTCATGGTTCGCAACGACTCAGATGTAAGTGTTTTCAACGATCTCGCGCAGATCGAAAGGTGGGAACGATCTCACAGCTCTTCAAGAATGCTGACTCATTGCAGAGTGAGAAATTTTCACCAATCATTACTCGTATTGCTCTCGAAAACTGCTCGCCCCCAAAGTTGCTTGCCGCTAAGCCTAATTAGATACGCTAGTAAATATTCAATGTCTTCATTTCATGACATTGTACAGTCATGTAGTCGAATTGACGCTCTACAAGAGACTCGAAGGCAGCGAACTAGTAGTCGAAGAGACTCTGCTAGTCAGACAAGCCATTGATGTCGATGTGCTTTTTCTTGGCGAAAAGATGCGCTGGGGAAATGCGACAGTATACTACGGTATCAGGCGAAATTATCGTTAGTACGCGCTAGAAGACTTGACGCTCGCTAAACGCTATCAGATATAGCGGCTCTACACAATATTTATCATCTTCTATTTACAACTTCTATTTACTCTTACTATCATCGCGAATATCATCGCCTATGAAGTCTCCTTTCATCCCTAAAAAATCATGCCAACTATCGCGCGATCAACAAATTCAGATCTGTACTTTACATAATGCAGATCTTACCTACGCAGATATCGCGCAAAGGCTTCATTGCACTCAGCGACAGGTTCAATACGCGTGCCAGGCCCTTCGATTTACCTCTAAGAAGAGCAGAGAACGACGTATGATACTCAGTCAATCACAGCAAGAAGAACTCATCGAATTCGTTACTTCTTTCAAACACGGTCGTCGATACTTCTATTTACAGCTGAGCTGCATTTTCAATCGATGAGATGTTGAGAAATACGCAATCAGATTCGCATTACACAAAGCTGGCTTCAAACGATATATGACGCGTACGAAGTCATCGCTTTCGAAGAAAAATAAACGAAAGCGGTTTGAATGAGTCATGAAACACCGCAATTGAACATATGCGCAATGAGCTTCGATTTTTTGAATCGATGAAACCTGAGTCACTGAGGGACGTCATACTTGAGTATGAGTAACTCGTCGAAAAGAGAAAGAATTGAACCCTACTTGTATAGAAAAAAAGGTTCAAAGAAGAATAGAATGAATGTTTTGAAAAGAATTTAATGATACTTCGAAAGGTTCATGCCTATTTTGGGAAAAAGAATGAGGTTCGATCAACCAAATAACCTATTCTGAGCGAATTCTCCCTCTGATTCATGAATGATTGCGTCTTCATTCGAACCTTCGTCTGATGCAAGATCATGCATCTGACCATAATGAGACATCGACTTTGAAGAAACTACGCGAATGAAAAGTCGATGTAATCGATTGACCTTCATTTTCACCTGATCTGAACTCGATTGAGACGGTATGAAACAAAATGAAAGACTATATTGCGACGAACTTTCCAGAAAATATGACATATGATCAATTAAGAGCTGCGATATATGAGGCTTGAGAGTCAATTACGCCAGAATTTCTTCATGATCTATTGAATGAGATGAAGAAGAGATGTGAAGCTGTAATTACTGCGCAGAAAGAGCATACACAATATTAGAATAGATAAAATGCATAGAGTCTAAAGTCGAATCGAGTGTTTTTCCTAGCGCGTACTAACGATAATTTCGCCTGATACCGTAGTATATCATCGTCAACATCAGGCTATGTATATTCTATATACAAGCGCTTCGAATAGATAGAATCTCATTCAAACATCGTTAATTAAAATATATACAATTTGCACATCGCTTTTGATGATTGAGTATCAGAAACCTGAATGTCAGTCGCTATCACTGTGAGAATTGATCGAAGAGTCTCGAATTATATGAGAAGAGCTCTTGTGATCTCTGTCTGTTGTCGTCTTGAATGAACGCGAAGAGTATAGCACTCATGCGTTTCTATGAACGCATTGATGAAGGAAGCTTCACGATCGATGATAGCAGACTTTGAGACGAGACGAAGAAACTTGTATATAGTTCAGTTTGATCACTATTCTCAGCTTCTTGATATCGTGCAAGCGATGCTCTACTCTGCGTGGCATGCCGTTCGTGCCTTGACGATAGTGACCGTGATATAATGGGTATACGATAGCGAAGGGTCAAGTCCCGAAAGTAGTTCCTCTTCTTAAGATAGTGTTCTTTATTCTCTGATGTCTCTCATACTTGTGCCTCTCATTTGACAATTTTCTCAGCAGTCTCTCGTTCTCTCTGCTTTCGACGCTGACGAAAACGGTGAGAGACGATGGCATTTCGCTCTCGCTTCTCGTCAGCAACTTTTGACGCGACTTGCACGTCAATAGATATCTGAATGAGACCTTGCTCTGTTTTCAGCAGCATCATTTGATATTGACTCTGCGCTGTCGTGCTTGATTTAGACACCTCGAAAACCATCGCACTCTGCGACATCTGCGACATTGTCGATGCGAAATCAGATGACGAACTAGGTAAAAAGTGTCGAGACTGATCGATGAACGCTATGAGTGATGTAATAGCGAGCTCAGTTCGGCTGATCTGACTATAAGAAGAGCACTGAGTACTGAGACTGTCGCTTTGAGAAGTCGACTGCGAAGACGCTGAGTTGTCATCGCGTGAACGTTCACAATTCTGTCTCTGAGAGTAAGAAGTCTCTTGACTCAGTTGACAACATGAAGAAGATCTGATCTGAGACAGACTAGAAGCGTGAGATCTTGACGAAATCGAAAGGTCTGTAGTCATTTTCGAGAGACTGAGAGAATCGAGCGCATTGTTGGCATTTACATGATCTCGAGGTAGCACGAATAACGACTGTCGAGTGTGAATGATTTCGCTCGAAGCATGATTTGATGAAGAACTAGGCGTCATTGATCGACCTGCAGGCGAAGGGTATACGCCTATCAGAGAAGGCGTAACACTGAGTAGTGAGACGTCGATTGGTGAACGGCTTGTCATGAAGGTCGTAGGCATAGAGAACGTTGCCCTACGAGATGTCAATCCTATCGAAGCTAGCCTTGAGAGAGAGTCGAAGCGCTCAGCAGTTCGTCGACAAGTTTGTATATCAGAGAAATGATCTTCTGCAGAATTGAGAAGGTCTTGAACACTGACTGAGCGCGAACTTGATTGATCTAGCGATGTTGAAGAGAGAAAAGAAGGTCGAATAGAAGCGTTTGAGGCTGATGATACTTCCTGAAAGACATCTTGTGATGCTGAGCTCGAGATAGCGTTCTGAATAGAAGGTAAAGTCCGAGCTTGCAGAGAAGCAAAGTTTCTGCAGTTATCATCATGCAATGACCTAGATGAATTTCGTGCTCTGATGTGACATTGTGAATCGACACATCTCGCAGCAGTATCAAAATAGCCGTGAGAATAACTCTTTTCAAGCTCGACAAATGAATGACAGAAAAGCATTGATAAGCACAATCAAAAGATCAGACCTGACTTGAACATGTTGCTGCAATTCAAATGTGACGAAATAATTAAAAGCGCAGAAAACGTTTCAAGAAAGCGAAGGCAGATAGCGAAGTATTTAGATTGCATAAAATCATGCAAATCAAGCTATGATGACAGCTCATGCTGATCTGCAAATCGCTTTCACAGATTCAGAAACGAATGAAACGCTCAGAGTCATGAGCATGATACTAATCTTGAAACATCGGCGACAGGGTCGAGAAGAATCGAAATTGAAGAAATTCAATTTGCAAAATCTCAATTTTTCTAGAATCGATGATCTGCGAATTAATTCTGCCCCTTCTGCATCGCTTCAAGAACAGTCAAGCGCTGAGTTGAATCATGAGTTGTCCTCGATCTTCTTTGCAAAGCACACATACCTTCAAGCGAAAGAATTCACTAAAGTTTTATGAATCATGCACCTTACTGTATTCGTCGCGTGACCTGATCGCACGACTTGATCATGCATAGTTGAATGATGCTAAGGCTGCTACCCGCGTTTCAGCTATCCTACGTTAAGCATAACTCGTCGATTTCGCGAATTCGTACATCTTCATTGCGACGTTCTATCTTCAACTTTGTGCAAGCTTCTTTTCACTGACTCGCAATCTGACTTTGAATTCTCTGCAATCTTACTGATATCTTTGCTGACTATCGATTTCGTTCGTATTCTTGAAATGAAATTCCCAGAATGTGCATGAGATCGTTCAACAATGAAAGATCTGATGTCAGAGAAATGAAACACTTTGCATACAACTGCGTCGCGATTTTGATGAAGTTCATGGTTCGCAACGACTTTGAGAAAGTATTTTTCTTTCAGAATGCTAAGTTATGGCAGAGCGAGATATTTCACCAATCATTAAGCGAAGGTGATGAGAAGAGCTTGATTGGTCCCAGATCAATTTGAAAGCTTTGAGGCAAGAGTTCATCAAGAAGCTCTCACAATCATCGCAGCTAACTGCAGAGTCTTTTCACAAGTTCTCAATTGTAGTCACAGAAAGCGCTGTATTCTCATGAATTCTGAAGCACGACAGGCTCAAGATCTCTGCCGCATGCCATTCTTTTCACTCTCATTCAAGCTGTGTATCTTCAAGAGCGTCTGAGAGCGCATCTTTACACGAATTGTTTCTTCCTACTTGCATGTTTCTCCCTCTATTACTGTGCTTTGAGAATGACGTCGTCTATTCATTACTCGTATATGCTGCTTCATCTGTTTCTTCTTCCTGTCGAGTTCTCGTTACTCTCGATCTTCTGTTTTTCGTACGATGAGAAGTATTTGAATGTTTGATCTTTGAGTATGTTCTTCACAAACGTTAACAACTGACTGAAGAGAGCAAAGTGTCATATCTATCTCTACGAACAGGCTGTGAAGTGGCAAGGTACTCTCTGACTTCCTCTTTTTCTTTGCTTCTTCGTTCAGAATATTGAATTTCAGACGCTTGATGGTTGAAGTTTTTGAAACTTGAACATATCAATTGACTTTCGTGAGAAGTCAAGCTGTAGACTGATCTATCGAATTGAGAAGATTTCAAATCGCTACTTGCGATTAGATTGATGTCAGAATGAGAAGTCTTCACATTCTGTACAGAAATGACTCGAGAGTGACGTGCATTTTCAAATCATTTCATAATCTGATATCGAATCAGTTTTGCACATCTCATCACGAGAATAAGGTTTGAGAACATCTCGTCAAATGTCATGAGTTCATTTCGCAGTAACTGTGACTCAGTCGACCTCTGTGTGCGATTTTAGTTCATGAACGACATTAACGAGAATTTGTTCAGGTGAAGATAGCTTGATCCGCTATGCTCAATTAATAAAGCACACGTTCAGAAATCTGATGAGTCTGTTACTGCTTCTATGTGAACACTCATCAATTTGACCACACTAGTTCGTCGTAAGTAAGCAGCATTGTTGCATGAAGATAAGCTCACTAAACTCTGCTCTCAGACTTATGTTCATGATTGTTCAAGACCATGACTTTCTGTTCAATGAGCATGTCAAAGAGAAAGTCGAGTATTGTCGATGCAAGCTCTTCGACCTGTTCTAAAATTGTGTCTGCATATCAATCTTGATGATGAACTTTCACTGTTCTCAGATGATGATCTTCGAGTGACGATGAAAGACTTCGCACACAGTCAGCGATGGTTTGACGAATGACTGTGATGCATCTTACAAAACTTCCTCATCGTTCTCAAACCTCTTAGCAGTCAATTCGATCTCAGAGTCAGCAAAAAGTATCACTACTGTTTCACATTGATCTGAATTTCATTGATCATGCTTCTCTTTCAGTTGAAAAACCTCTTTCTGAAGAAGAATCAAATTGAAGAATCTCATGTTGAAGATGTGACAGATGCACGAAAGAGAGAGGAAGATCTGCTCTAGAAGAAGAATGCTCAGAACATTGAATGCGTGATTGTGAGAGGGAAATATTGAGATATTTAAGCTGCATGATGAGAGAATTGTTTTCGACCCTTGATGAACGATTATCTCGAAGAAAGACTTCGATACAGTAGAACGCTAATGCAAGTCACGTCGTGAACAGATTTCGAGATTTCATTTCTTATAATTGCGACATCTGCTGTTTGTGAGTCTTCGCTTTCTCTGAGAATAAATTGATTAACACTATTCACACTAAGTTTAGTGAGACAGACGTATTAGCGACGTCATCTTACTGTATTCGTCACGTGATCTGACCGCGCGACCTGATCGTGCATGGTTGAATAGAGCGTCGCAGCTGTCACCTATGCTACAGCTCTTTCTTCTTTGAGTATGTCGCTTGCTGATTCACAGTTTTCTACGTTTTCATCACGACGTTCTTTCTTCAATACTTTGCGTAATCTCTTTTCATTGACTTTCGATCTGACAATGATGACTTCAAGTTTTGTCTTTGTTATATTCATTCGTATTCTGCGCAATAATTATTCAATCTGACTTTCTCTTCTATTCGATCTTTTAAAGGGTTCAGATATTTTCGCACTTTCATCAGAAGCACTTCTCGATCTTCTCTTTCTTATTCTCACAGATCACGCACAAGTACTCTTTGAACGCTTCTCGACGCTCATTGCGAAGGCGTTGAACTTCGTTTTGAGTAATCTCAAGCTTGAGAGTGAGTGCGTGAATCTGAGATTGAAGATCTTCGAGAGAAGTTTGAAGGTGTGCGATTTCTTGAGATTTCGTTGACGAAAGCCAACGATGCGGCAGATGCTGTATCGATTGAAGCTCTAGAATGAACAGAAGATATCAAAGGCATTGATAAAGATGCTGATCGACTCGTCTCTGACGTCACAATCTCTAGATCTAGCTCTGAGATTGTTCTTCGACCGCTTCTACTGATTCTTTGCGAGCGCTGGAAAGTCTGACCTATCGACATCGATAATGCTCTCTGTGCAAGTCTATCAATATCATCTTGACGTGATTTTCTATCGTCTTCAGCGTCTTTCTCTCTCTTCTTTATATCGTCAGCGATGTTCATAAGATATCTTTGATTGAGTGATAGATCATGCTGACTGATCATAGAGATTGATGAATACAGTAGTCTTCTCATTCAGCTCTGAAGCATGAGGTATGTCAGAACGATGATATCGTTCTGCTGAACAGATTATGCTCATCATGAAGATGAGCAAATTGCAGAATAGATGTGACACAATCATGTGTGTCACGCTGATTCATCGAGTGTGCAGAGCGTTGAGCGGGGTTAAAGAGAAGTGAAGATCGCAGCGGGTTTGAAGTCGATTAGTGCTCGTAAGATCGTCGTCAAGATCATCAAATCAAGAGTATTGAGGTTGCTGCTAGCTTTCATCGATAACTCATGCATATGTGCATTTGCGCTCTTCTTCAATAGCTTTTGAACAACTCAGAATGAAGGCGCAAAAGATTCTGCACGTTGAAGTCAGTGAAAGGTTTGACTCTGATTCTTCTTGTTCTAATGCATTCGATTGAAGAATACGATCATGGCAGATGAAAGAGTCATTCTCGATAGCGTGAGTCATTATGTTCAGGATGAAAAGTATGCTCTCATCTCGAGAAGACATGACTCTCGTTCAACACTTGAACCAGAAAATCTGAGAAGAGATGGTCTGAGTCGATCTGAAAATTGACTCTCTCTTGTCGTTATGACTTTCGAATATGATGATCATCTCGAAGATTCAGTACTGTTGACGAAGATGAACAAGCTTCGTGAGAAAGAAATCAGCGAATACATTTCGCTGCCGCAAGTAAGGCTTCTCAGCTTTAAGTGACGTGTTTCATCATGCTTATTTTTCATAGCTAGTCGTCGTCGACGATCAATTCAGTGAAAAGTTCTTCGTTTTGAAAAATCTCATCGAGCTTCTCTTTTCTCGCGACAGCACTTTGTGCACACGTTTTGCCACACATATTGTCTTTCGCAGAGCAGAGCAGAAGAGTGTTTCGATCTCTATCATTTCATCTTCGTCAAGTGATGCTGTCAGAGAGGAAAAACTGAAAGGTTTCAAAGATGACGGCTTGAAGACTTTCTTCGCGAAAGACTTCAGACGCATGCTGAAAAAGATATGCTGCTTCATCCGCGATATGAATCGATTTGATGCTTGAGCTGAAGGAAACAAAGGTCAGCGATGCAATGAGTATTTCTGCTTCTGAACGTGTTCGAGCGAACGAGCAGTCGATCTTCTTCGACGATGTCTTCAGAATCGAGCTGTGCGATTCTGCGAAGAGTCATCTGAGCGTGATTGATGTATCTGAGATCTTTCGAATCATCATCGAAGGCCTGATCATCGAAGAGAATAAATCACTGATGAAGAGAATGATGCGTCGCTACATCGAAAATTCGCGAACTATTATACTTGTTGTGCTAGCAGCGAACGTCGACATTGCGACCACAGAAATACTCGACATGACGGCAAAGATCAATTCGTCTGAACAGCGAACACTGAAAATTCTCACCAAGCTCGACCTCGTAGATAAAGAAGCAGAGCAAGATATTATAGATCTAGTTCGAGACAGGAAGAATAAGCTGAAGCTCGAATACTGCGTGGTTCGCAATCGAGAGAAGCAGAAACGAAATGCAACTTTGATCGAACGTCATCGAGTGAAATCTGAATTCTTCAAGGCAGACTCTTGATCATCGCTGAATAAAGATCGCGTCGGCATTTTCACTCTCTCTTCACGTCTGCGCGATCTCCTCGACAGAATCACACGGCGCGAATTTCCAACAGTCGTTTGAGAGATAATCAACAGGCTGTTGACCTGTGAAGAAGAATTGCGTGATCTCGAGCCTAGTCAACAGACGTCGAAACAACAGCGAAGATATCTTCTGAAAATCGCGACCAGGTTTCAGGAAATTACCACCTACGCGCTGAAAGCTCAATATGAGCGTCATCAATTTCTGAAGAATGATAAGAACTTGAGACTTGCAACGCTAATAGTCGATTTCAATGCGGCATTTTTCGAGAATCTAGAGAAGAGAGAACATGCGATGAATTTTAGTGAGACCAAATTCTCCCCTAGTAAGAACTCTTGAAAGCTCAAATCAGTACGATCTCGAAAGCTGAAATTGAAAGGATCTCTCGAGACGTTTTTCACGAACAAGAAGCTCGCAGAAGGTCAGAATGTCACAATGATCGATCATCTTGAGTATTCAGAGTTGATTAACGTCTTGCTCACTGTGTTGACTGTTCCTCTCTCATCATCAGATGATATAATGAAGTGAATTGAGCATGAATACAAGTTGTTCAGAGGTTTCGAGCTTGATACTTTCAATTCAGCGATTCTCTCGACTCTGTTTCAAGAATTGTCGACGAAATGAAAAGATCTGGCAGAAATGTACGTCAGCAAAGTCATAGTCTTCATTCATCGTTTCTGCAATGTTGTGCTGGCACGACTCTGCACAGAAGAACGAGTCATGACTGCACTCTGATCGTTGTTGATGAACGAACTGCTTCAAAGATATTGCAGAACGGTCAAACATGTTCAATTTGTTCTTCGAACTGAGCGTTCAGGCAATCTGTTGACAACAAATCACTACTTCAGCGAGAATTTAGACAAATTTCGATCTGAACGCGACGCAGAACAAGATTATGATAGCTATTCTTTCGACCCGAGTAACGCGACGCAGAAGACTCACGTCGGCAACATGAAACACATCATAAGAGACATACACGACATTCTGAGATCTTACTACAAAGTTGCTCGAAAGCGTTTTACAGACAACATCTGCATGCAAGAAACAGATTATCATCTCATCATGAGATCTGACACTTCTCTTTGTGTTCTTTCATCGAGATTTGTTGTGAACTTATTCGCTGAGCAATTAGAGGCGATGACTGAAGAAGATATCATGTCGATTCGACGACGCAAGACTATTGAAAGAAAGATTGAAAGCTTGTCGAAGAAAAGGTTGATTCTGACAACTTGAAAATTGCTTCGCTGTGACAAACTAGAAACTTGAGAACTTGACACTTCGAATAGAATCAAGCGAACTCTCGCACTAGCCGTCGCGCGTTTCGCAATTTGCTGCTTAGTGAGACCATATTCTTACAGCGCACTCTGTATTCATAGACTCTATACATTTCTCTCTTGACAAACGAGACTTATTTCTTCTCTTCATCTTGTGCTAAGTCTCATTGACTCTGAGGTTGCTCTGAAAGTGATAGGGTGACGATGATAATTTGGGAGAATTCATAGTCGCTGCTGCTGCGTGATTCTCTATGTCGACGATCGACACGCCTTGATGTGAGGGATAGAGAGACGTCAAGAGAGGTCGAGCGACAGAGGCTTTTGTAGTAGGTTCGATGCTAGGTTCGATGAGAGGTTGAGTATTCAAGCAAGCATGCTTCTTTAGCTGTTTTCTAGAAATGAAGCTGTGCAGTTTCAATCTCGGACTTCACGCTCGTGATCTTGGTGGGAGCGCAGGCCTCGTCAGTGCGAATATCGTCATTCTCAACCACACCTGAATTTTCTGTTGAATGTTAGAGGGAAACCTTGTTGCAGAGTAGAAATGTACCGTCGAAACTCATCGTGACTGTTATCGTGTGACTCGAATTCGAGATGAACGAAGTCTCTGAGCAGGCGAAGAGCTTGGTTGAAATTTGATGTTAGAATTTCAAAACACATCGAACGAGATCAGACGAGAGTTATATGCATCTGCCTTCTCTTCTTCAACACTCTCAATCGTCGATGTCTGACCGTCATCGCTTCTTCATATCATACCTTGCGGGACGCGTGCAGCTCTCGATCACTGAAGCCTCGCATTCGATTCATGCGCCATGCCGACTGAGTCTTCGCTGCGCCTCTCGAAGATGTTCATCTATCAAGTCTCGTCAGCTGCTGTTGCCTGAATCTTCGAGCTGAGACGATCACAACGAATCGATGACACTGTCTCTTCACGATCAACAACAAAAGGTCAGATTCACGTCTCGAAGTCACGTCATTCGAACGATGCTATTGCAGCATTCTTGTCGGCGCAGCCAGGCAGATACGACTGTCGATCGAGGCGAGACCAACGCTTCTTTGACTTCATTCGCTGGCTTTGGCTCACCCCCGTTGTTTGAATTCACGCCCAGCCCCTCAAAGTCAGGTTTTCCCATCACGAGCGAGGTGCAATCCTTGTCGACACGCCCAGAAAGGCAAGTAAGAAGCCCGAGCGATCGCGTGAGCTCAGGCAAACGGTGAATTCAGAAGTATCAAGGATCGTGATGGCTGGGGAACCGTCTTCGACTAGATCGGCTGGCCTGAAGCTGAGCCGGTGAAGCGATCATCGCTTCGAGCGAGAGTCGTGAGAAGGGTAGCAGAAGTCGACAACAGAGAATGAAGCAACAAGGGGACGCCCAAGCGAAGAAAATGGAAGAGTGGAGGTGAAGAATAGCAGGCGAGGTGGGACGGACAGGGCATTTCATGCGCTGCGCAAATGTACGCCTGACTGAGCCGCTTAGCAACAGCATTCAAGGAGTACAGGCAGCAGCATGCCGCCAACGAAGGCAATTGAAGCCGGGCTCAAGGGAGCCCGTTCAGGCTCCAGTGTGCTGCGCCCCTGCACTGCCTCGCGGGAGCTCACCTCGGCTCAGGCACGGCTCAGGCACGGCTCAGGGCCGCCCACCCCGGCTCACATTAAAGCAGCCGCTGCTCACCTTTGAGGCTAGAAGCGGAAGGGGCAGAAATATTTCATGATCATGTCTAGTAAGGTATGAAATTGGAGCAATCTCTCGAACCCAGACCAGATAAACCCGATTGTCCCTGATCTTTGTTGACGTCCACCAGACTGTCATCCATCGCTATTTTTACTAGCCGAAACCTGGAATCAAAAGCCCCCGACGATCGTTTGGTGCCGCCCTTTCTATTTGCGATAACTTTTTCAACTAAGTATCGAAGGAGTGGTAGCTTGCTAAAGTAAGGGCCACCCTCCGTCAGAAGCATCACTGCTTTCCTCTGAGCCTTCCGAACTCTCCGATCTTTTTTCTGAAGCGCCTCGAAATCTTCTACCAAACTTTCATGAATTGATGAGCATTACGCTGTAAATGCTTTGAGCATTTATTATCATCTCATCCGCCCACTTTCATTATATATGAAGCCTATCTCTGCTGAGCGAGATGGCTTTCTTGAATATCAGGGCTTCAACTTGGACGTGATTCGTGTCATCTGCGGTAACCAGCAATTCAAATATTTCACGAATCAAGTCTTTTACCCGCGGCTTTACACGAAAATCTATGACAATCTGAGGCTGTGATCCATCTGCACAGAAGGACAAGAATGGCAGGTGGTCATCTATCGGTTGACGTCTATACGACCAATGAATGCAGGTGAATACGAGGGATTTTGCACCAGCCAATCCGACACAGAGTTGCCCGCTCCTTGCCCAGCACATCAACCATGAATCTTTGTCACCTCATCAGCTCTGTTATATTTATGGCAGAAGGTTCACATTGATCATTCGTTTCTAAAATCAAGAACTTTCATCAGCAATACATCAAGATGGGCAAAGATTTGTATTACATCATAAACCACGTCTTCCTCCCCCCGAAACTACCGCAGAAGGATGACAATGACGTTACGAAGACTGTTTCTGTGATAGAAGAGTTGCTGACAGCATTAGGGTCGCTCCAAGATCGCATTCCAGAGCACGAGCGTTCAGAATGGATTCCTTGCATCAAGATGGTCAGCAACATGCTCGAGCTACGGGACCACTTTGGAGGACTGGTGGCCGGAAAACTAGAAACAACGCTGAGGAAAATGGTCGATGGAGGTATGAACGAACCAGTCTTTGGGGACAAAACAGGTATTTAACATCGGTTGTGTTGATTTAGATATCCTCGGGTTGCACATCCGTGGCCAGAACGCAGGGCTCATCGTCCGGAGATCTTCAGACCAATATTCATTCGAGTCGTTCGAAGTCTCGCCAACCAATGAGGCCGTTATCGAGACTAGGGGCCGGCTGCGACGGTGCTTTCCCGGTCCAGCCGTGGTGATCAGCCAAGACCGAATCGCGGATGCCAGCTTCCTCGAGCCGTTGGCGGGATTACTCGCGAAACTTGATGCCGAGACGCCTGAGGAAGCATTGCCAATTACAACAAAGGCACACACGGAGGTCATCGAGACAAGGGACACGGCGCACCCGAGGTTTGTCACTGAGATGCTCACCGGCATTCTACGAGCCATTGGGCAGCCGCTCGATGTCCATCGCATCTACAAGCACACACGCGACGATGTCCTGTGGAAGGATGCACTCAAACCGTGGCGACGTTCCCCTTTGTGGCTGTTCCTTCGCGTTGCATTGCAGACGAGTCTCATGCGTAAAGATGATGAAGAGCCGCACGTGCGGTACAAGTCATTTATGCTCTTCTTCTTGACTCACGTCTTGGAAGGCGCCCTGAAAGCTTCTCTACCGAGCGATGTGCTCTTTGCTATGACAGCAAAGATCAGCCGCCGAGCGCTGAAACTTGGAGCAGTGGATGGAACGCCCTGGTTGCAGTATGTAGAGACGACAATGGGGGCTGTCCAACAAGAACTGATTCGCAGATGGCATTCAGTGGAGAAGAATCCGGATCCCCTGGGGACGCAACGGAACTGGCTCCCATCGCAGCTGTCTTTCCTCCACGATACTCAACTAACGCTCTCGAAGTTGCGGCCGTACCTGGCGAAAGTTTCATCGCGGTCGGCGTCACCTCCAACCTACCAACATTTTACGTCGGATTGTGATCGCCGCGTCTCGCAGTGCAGCTCAACTTTGCCGGAGTTGAATCTCTTAACGGGGATGAAAGGGGACCAAGTCTCTCTCTATCTTGCAGATCTGGAACTCTGGGTGCGTGATTCTCTTCCTGGCTGGCTGCGAGCATACATGAAACATAAAGACGCCTGCACGGCTCTGTCAGAGGTCATTGATACCTACACATCGGCAGCTTCTTCCGCATATACAGACATGCCAGAAGACATTTCTCTGATGCTCCTTACCTCAATGGACCTGTGGGTTGCGCTTGACAAGTGTGCGCTGCACCATTGCGATTTATTACGCGACTACGATCCGGGGTTCCCGCCGTCGCTGTTCGAGCCGCTGCTGTTGCCTAAGAAGCCTCAGATGGAACGACTATACCACGTTGAGCAATATCTCGCAACGAGAAGAAAAGCAGCTATACCGGGATTCCCCTCCATCTTTCGGTCTGTCGACACAACGAAGAGCTTTGCCGTTCGGTATTTCCACGAGTCGCCACATCACCAGGAATTGCGACGGAAGATCGAGGCGGAAGCGAAGAATGAACGGTCTCAAAAAATATCCGAGCTCGCGGAGAAACGTCAACGGTATCACGAGCTGATAAAACGGTCAGACGGAATAAGTTGTCAATACGTTTCTCGGTGGCGAAACGGTCAACAAGTTTCTGATCATAGCGACTCCTGTCAGAAATGTCGGCTGCAATCAACGGCCGAGAAACTAACTATTGACGTTCATGAGTGGCCACTTCCGGAGAAAGATTTAAAGGCGAAGGCCGCGGTGTTTGAGCTCGATGTGCCAACTGTTGTATCCAAATGGCGGGATACCACATTTAGCATTCTTGTCGACACGTTGTCTGTGGAACCTGGCGCTCAAACTCCACGTCGAGGTCGAGGCAGGCAGCAAGGGGTGTACACCCTCCACAGCTACTCCGGTTTACAAAAATTCGTTAAAGCGGAGGCAGGCCGACTTCAACTCGCATCGACAACAAAACCCTTTGTCATCTCGCACTATCGATATCAGGAAATCTCTCAGGCCAATGAAAGGAACGTATGCGTCAACAACGGCTTGAACTATGCTTTGTTCGATTCGAAGGAAACGAGTTGGACGGAAGAGCTTCTAGATTGCTGCGATGTGCGTGAAAAGTGCACACTCAAGCTTTCAGCTGGGCCGTACAGGGGACTGCAGTACACCGTAAAGAACACGATTCACACCTCTAATGAGGTGATTGCGAGCCAAGCTGAGTGTCCGGACGCGCTGACAATGCATGAGTTCTACGCCTTTGGAACTTTGCGGTCAGGTCATCGACTGCAGTGGCGGAACATCGCTCGTGAACTCATCGCTCGTGTCCTCAATTTTAGTTGCCACGAGACACACACTCTGATCACCCAGGCTGCATGGCAGGTAGGTCCTTTCAGTAAAGGAGAGGTCTGTCGAGAATCCCACGTCGACCTTGAAGAGGAGGAATTTGGGAAATCATTGCAGTCGGCCTTGGAGGATGCAGTCGGGACGATCGAAGGCAACTGGCAGGGTGCTGCAGCGGCACGTACTTTTGTCGCTCTTGCAACTCGATTACTCTCTCTCTCTACCTGTAACATGGTTCACGAGAATTGCTTCCGTTTTCTGCGAAGAGCACGAGAAATTTCTTTGCGCTGGACCCGTGAATTGGGGCAGAAGTTGCAGGGAGGACAGAAGGAGGAGGAGCAAAAAATCTTGAATGCACGGGCACTTGAAATGGCCTTGACCTGTCATGGGACGTTTGACGTCGATCTGCACCATCTTCCCAATCTACTCAAGTCGGACGAAGATATTGCAGTCGTGACTGAATGCTCAATCATCGTGCACGATCGATGTCCGGTTGTGACAGACGATCTGTCTGCATCAGTAAAAACACTCTTGCAACGAAATTGGAGGCTATCATACGTTCTCGAACCACTTCTGCGCGAGCGGATTCTAGAGGTCCGCAATGGTCTTGATAGTACAGTCGGTCGGCTTTGGGCGGGATATATGCCAGGGACCCCATGGACCGCCTTGAAGACACCCAGCGAGCGATGGCTCGTGACAGAAACATCTAGTAAAGGTGGTCGGTCATCAATGCTGGTCCACTACAACGTACTGGACGGAAGTCTGCTTGTCAATGGATCGCCGCTCACAAGGCTTCCCCGCTCGTACGAATCACATTCAACTTTCCGTCGACTATTTGGCGAGGTAAAGTAACATGTTCTCTTCAGAGAAGCATAGAAAGGAGGGCTAATCGATTAATGCGCGAGACAGAAAGTTCTTGATGTTGTCCCTTCATCTCAGGATGGAATGGTTTTCGAAGCTCGAAATAAGTTATTTGACCACCAAGTAAATGTTACTCTTTCTTTTTTACCCTTTTTCTTGTGGACGGAATTGTGTGATGACGGCACTGCTTGTGTTGCTAATGAATACCATGACAGTTATACTTTGGCATGCACGACTCCGAACTTATCATTCAGGCAAGAAAACAGGGACGGCTCTACGAACTGCTCCCAGTGCACGCTCTAGAAGGCGATTTCCCTCAGGCTTTCGTTCAAGGTTACGCGCATTGGTTGGAAGTTAAGACAGGCTCCGTTGAATGGCGACCGTTACTCAATGCTTGGACGCCGACATTACAGAACTGGCAGATGCGGTCCGGCAGCCAAGGGGAAAAGTTGTTGATCCGTGGTTCGTCGAAATTAATAGACCTTCATACGCCCACAGCAAAGGCCGTGTCGACAATTCTGAGCCCGTTAGAACATGCGACCCATATAAATATCACACTCAACTGCAAGACGGAAGTATTGGAGGTGCACTTGCCACGGCTGAAGCTCGACTTTTTTTTGAGAAAAGGTGCCACGCAGCTTGAATCGAAGCAATTCCGTGGGATGACCGTGGATGCAAACCAATCGCTCGGCACCCTGACCGGACTGGTCAACAAGCTCGTCCTTCGGGGGAATAACGATTCGTTGCGCAGCGTCATCATCCCTCACGGCGACGTTCTGTTCAAACCAGAGGAACCCCACGTACGTGTACATATTGACACCTCAACGGAGCATGTTTCGTATTATCTCTACCACATTGACTGTCAAATCGGGCGACTTGTCGACAACGGCAGCCTCAAGAGCAAGCTGTTCAAATGTTATCTTCACGCTATAACAGCTCACTGTCTGACCGACGAACTCACCGGTCGGACTGGCACCGAAGAAGCCCTCTTCACACTAGCATCTCCCTCTATCCGGTCTTTTCCCAGGCTTGAGCAATTGGAAATTGATCTGCTGGTGCTCCTTGCACGACTGACCCCGCACCGTCAGTACTACCCGCAGAATCTCCGGGTGATGCAGGAAGTAGAATGGGAAACACTGTCTTCACTTTCGCAGCACAATTCCTTTTGCAAATCCGTGCGGTCAATCTTTGAGCAAGCGAGAACGTTCGGTCTATTTCATGAAACGCCCACGGAACTACCGAATGCTGAAATCTGCGGCGACCAACACTTGCTCGAGAGGGCTGCCATTCGGGATTCTACATATCGCGTACACGGATTTGGGGCAGAGGATCACACAGCAGAACATGATGTCGTTTATATCGGCCGAGACGATGTCTCAAATAGCGTACAAGAGTTCCAGATTTATCGAATTGCAAAGCTAGTCGACGGCTGGTCTGTAAACTTGAGAGGATGTTCACAGTTGCTCCATGAGATTGAGGCATGGGGGAAGCCGGTCCTCGGTTGCAGAACAGAACATTCCTTTCCTCTAGACTACGATATGAAATGGCTGGATCCACCTGCCGAGTTTCTGCCTGCAGATTGGTGTACGCTACAAACTACCTTATCTAACAGTGCGATCGAAAAAGATAAATACAGAATCATGATGTTTCTGTCCACCCTGAGTTATTCGCAGCATGCGAAAAGAGAACTTGTCGAGACGCTTTTGGCTTTCGCAACGGTCCCCAAACTTCGTGCAATAAGGCCGCCGGACTATGTGTCGTTCGTACTATCGCATGGCTTTGAACCAGACAGGAAGAAATTGGTGGACGTAGTTAAAAACAGGGCACGGCCGTTTCATTCATGTCCAGAATCCCGCCTGCCTCAGCTCTCTTATGAGACTTGGGAAGACACTAATGAGCGTCGAAGGGACAAGCACCAAGCGGCAGTGGAAGAATGTCTCGGCATCTTCGCGGATGCTCTCATCTATCAATGGCCCGAGCCGAATGTGTGCGACCCTGTAGGCATTCGTTTGAGCACCTATATTTCCGTGAAGGAGGCCACGAAGGATGCACGGATCTGGTTTCAAAGCTGGTATCGCAATGCCAAGTTTAAAGAATATATCGGCAAAGCGCAAGACATACTAGACAATCTGAATGCCGAAGATCAAAACCTGCTGCTATACTTCTTTCCGCAGCCCCGCTACCATTACTGTTCAAAGCAGAGTCATGTCGAATTTCATGACATCATGGGGAGATCTGCTCCCAGCCTTCCTCCGGCTCGCCTTGAAAATTTCGATTCCTGGGTCAGTCAGCAAGTCGAAGATGAGGGGGATCACGACAAACTCAAGTCACTCTTAGACCGTCTAAAGTCAAAATCTTTAGGTCGTCATGAGCAACGATACGCCATTGATTTGTTGGAGAGTTTCGACTCGCTTCATGGCAGTGTAGATGGCAGACTCAGCGGATCACCAAAGGCGCTACGGCCACTGCTAAAACAACATTTGGCACTGTGCAAGAACCACGTCGATAATGTGTATCAGACGATTTGTAATCGCCTTCAGGAAGAATCGTCCACGACGCGTCGGCTAGCTTGTCGGGCGAAAATGTGGCCCCGCTTGTCAACCACCTCGCTCCTTGAACACCTAGCAGTTGTTAAGGTAGTGTCTTTGCGCGGCGACTGGAAAAGTGCTTTGATTGAGTATGGAGTTGCCATATCGAATCTGCAACGGGCCGAGCGCCTCCTTACGTGTATCGGAAACAATTTGGAACTGCTGAGCGAACTCAGTAACCCGGGCCATCGAGGCTGGGACCCAATACGATATCCGGATTGGCTGCTCCTCGAAATCGAGAACAACATCTTGATCCGACGAGTGCAAGTTCAAATTGCCCGAGAAATGATTTCACCGTCGTCTGGTGCGAACTCGATCTTGCAGCTGAACATGGGCGAAGGAAAGTCGTCCGTCATCGTTCCCATTGTGGCTGCGGCTCTAGCAGATGGAAAGAAGCTTGTGCGGATCGTTGTCCTCAAACCACTGTCAACCCAGATGTTCCATGTGCTGCTGAGGAAGCTTGGTGGCTTGCTTGGCAGACGCATCTTCCACATGCCGATCTCACGATCGGTCCGGTTGGACGTGCACAAGGCGAGGCAAATCCGAAACCTATGCGAAGAATGTATGGACACTGGTGGGATACTTCTCGTCCAGCCGGAACACCTACTGTCATTTGAGCTGATGGGCCTCGAACGACTTCTGTCTGGCGAATCGAAGCTGGGTAACGTCCTGACCCAGACTCAACTTTGGTTGGAGGATAATTCGCGTGATATCCTAGACGAAAGTGATGAAATTTTGAGTGTTCGGTTCGAGCTTGTCTACACCATGGGCCTGCAACGCGCAGTTGAGTTTAGCCCGGACCGATGGATCATCATCGAGCATGTCTTAGGACTTGTGAGCCGCTTTGCACAGTCAGTCCTTCAACTTTTCCCGCAAGGCTTGGAGCTACGACCTGTGTGCACTGGAGGCTTCCCTCGCGTACGAATTCTGAAGCTTTCCGCCACCGATAAACTTCTGGAGATGGTGGCAAGAGAGGTGTGTGAAGAAGGTCTGCCGGGAGTGCGCGTATCGCATTTCCCCCAACACGTGCGAGCGGTCCTGTTTAGGTTTCTTACGGATCCTGACATGCGCGAAGCCGAGACCGAGCCGTTGCAGCATTACATTTTTGGTGTTGACTCGATGAGGAGGAGCTTGCTTCTTCTCAAAGGCCTGATCGCTGGGAGGGTCCTGGCCTTTGCTCTGCAGCAGAAGCGATGGCGCGTTAACTACGGACTTGACCTCTCGCGGACCATGCTTGCTGTACCATATCGCGCAAAGGACAATCCAGCAACGCGAGCTGAGTTCAGCCACCCCGATGCCACCATCGTACTAACTTGTCTAAGTTATTACTACGGTGGTCTTTCGGATGAGCAGTTGCACACCGCTTTCGAAAAGCTGCTTTTGTGCGATAATGCCCAAGAGGAATATGAATGCTGGGTTCAAGATGCTTCTGAATTACCGGTCGTGTTTCGACAATTGACTGGCATCAATCTGAGCGATCCTGCGCAGTGTTCTCAGATGGTCTTCCCTTCGTTACGGCTCGCCAAAAGTGCAATCGACTTCTACATGTCACGTATTGTCTTTCCGAAGGAGATGAAAGAATTTCCACACAAGCTGTCTTCTTCGGGCTGGGACATCGCACGAGCGAAAGTTCACCCGACAACGGGTTTCAGTGGGACAAATGACAGCAGATACATGTTACCATTGTCCATAAGTCAGTGTGATCTCCCGCCGCAGCTTCACACGAATGCTGCAGTGCTCGACTGTCTGCTACGGCCCGAAAACTCTTTTAAGCACGCCATGCAGGAGTCCAGAAAGGAAAGCCTCGATGCAGAATCGTTACTGCAAATAGTCGTCGGGTCGGAGCCGCCCGTGCGAGTAATTCTCGATGTGGGAGCGCAAGTTTTGGAGTGGACGAACGAGGAAGTCGCACGTACATGGCTCTTGCGCATTCCGGCATCAGACGCACAGGCAGCCGTATTCTTCGATGATCGTAACGATCTATCAGTCTTGAGCCGTGACGGTATCGCGGAATCGCTGATGATTTCCCCTTTTGCGAAGCAGATGGACCAGTGCCTAGTGTACCTCGACGAGGCTCATACCCGAGGGACGGACTTGAAGCTACCGACGAATTACCGGGCCGTTGTGACTCTGGGGCCTGACCTTACCAAGGATCGACTTGTGCAGGGTATGACCTGATCCAATCAATTCTGTTTCCCACTGCTAACTCAAACAGCGTGCATGCGAATGCGGAAGCTAGGAAAAGGCCAATCAGTCATGTTTTGCGGGCCCATGGAAGTTGAACGTAAAATTCTCCACTGCAGCGGCAAAACCCAGTGCGACACCATCGAGGTAGCCGACGTGTTACAATGGAGTATTTCGGAAACCTGCATCAACACAAAAAAATGCATTCCGCTGTGGGCGACACAAGGGATACGGCATCAGCGTCGCCATATAGCATGCTCGGAGTCTTCAAACGACGGAGGCAAAGGCGCTGCTTTGGAGATCGCAAAGTCATTGCTCGAAGCTGAGGCGCAAACTCTCCAGGATCGATACGGATTGGGAGGACGAAGATCGGAAGAACAAGTCTTGTTACATGGCGTGGAGGAAGTAGCACTCTCAAAACGTGAGACGCAAGTGGAAGCCATTCGGGCCAAATGTCGAGAATTTGGACTGACATCGCTCAACAACGCAACACTTCGGGAGGAGCAGGAGCGTGAGCTGTCACCAGAGAACGAGCAGGAGCGACAAGTTGAACGTCCACCGGCGCTTACACCCAAAAATCACAGTGTTCATCCAGACGTGAAGCGCTTTGTTCACCAGGGAATCCTTGACCGTTGTTCAGACGCCTTTCAGCCTGCCTTCGAGCTTTTCGGCAACACAAGCGCCATTGAATGTCTTGAAAAGGAAACATGGCCGGTGCATTTGCTGATCACGGCCGACTTTGCCCAGACGGTACACGCTTCAGGAAACCAACTTTTGGACTCGTTTCTTAGGCCTGTTCAATGGGTCGTGAGCAGAAAGAATCGCAACACGGTCGACTGCGTGGTGCTTAGCCCGTACGAAGCTCACGAATTATTGCCATATATACGCCAGCACAACACCGTCATCCTACACGTTTATTCACCTCGCGTCAGTATGTCTGTGCGTACACTAGAAGATCTTTCATTTTGCGCCATTCCCGCGGTACCCAGATGTTGGGCCCATCCCCCTTCCGTCATGCAGCTCAATTTATTTGCCGGTCAGCTCTATCTGAGAAGCTACGACGAGTATCTCTCGGTCTGTCGATTCTTAGGACTGTGTTTTCGCCCACGGTATGCGCAGGTTCAGGTCGCCTGCGATGGATTCATCAGTCCAACAAGCAGGCCAGAATTTGACGCAGTCATGGAGAGAGAATGTCCTTTTAGGGTCAGTCCGATTGGGTTTCTGAGAATGCTGATGGCGTTGAGAAGGAAAGGGCAGAATTTCCAAAAGTCTCACATTGGTAGAATTCTGCACGGTGAATCGCTTGCCAGGGAACAGTTCCGAGGGTAAAGAAGTTCGAGTCGGATTCAAATAAAGATAGCGCAAGACTAAATGGCTAGCTCGGCTCCTTCCGTACTTCGCCAGGCTGTAGAGAAAGCTGCGAAGATTCTAGAAACTTCGATATGATCTTAGTCTTTCATTGTCTGGGCCTAATTACATCCATACTAAAACGCGATGGCCACAACAAGTCTTGGGGGGCGCTCCCCTCGAGTCTAAAAGTATTTGGAGCTGATCCAATAACTTTGTAAGCGCCTCGGATTTTCGGGCCCGCCCAAATGGTTGCCCCCTCCGCTATATGCGCTACGCTCAAGGCTTTATCAGCCTGATCTGGATTGAGGACGTTGTAGTAGTAGTTCTGATTCCTAGATGAAGGTTTACGGGTGTCGAAGAGTGGAAATGGGCGGCCATGTCGTTTGCGTGGAAGCCTGGGCAGAGGTAGCGAAGGTCGCCGTAGGCTGAAGCGGTGGAGCGCCAGTATTTGCCTGGTGGGTGACCGGCGGTGGAGGAGGGTAGAGGGATTGGATTGTGGAAAGCTGGGATGGGTTAAGAGTTCGGATTGGACCGGTGTCATTCATCCAGAGTCTTGCAGTGATCGATGTAGCTTTCAGAGCACGTTGTCTCTTTGTAGCTACAAAGCTGACCTCATGGACGCAGGACATGTCGATGAGGCGATAAATATTAGCAATGACTTTGGTATATTATAATGAAAAAATCATATAGAAAAGGCTGGCACCTTTTCTACCTGGGACAACCATGCTCGCTGCGCTCCCACCCACTTCGTGGGCCCCGTTGCTTACGCAATACTATAATCTTACTATGATTTGCATAATGGGTTTCATTATTATATGTCAAAATCATCGCTAATATCTATCGCTTCGCTTCATTTACATGTCCTGCGCCCATGAAGCTATTCGCCTGCGCCAAAGCATTCAACCACTCTTCGTCCTCCTCCTCACCGTTGTCGTCCACAGGCTCATACAACTTGCCCCAGCAATGCTCGCCCGGCCCCTCGCGAATCTCTACGAGTACCACATACGAAACCTTTCGAATATAATCCGCCACCACTTTATCCTTCCGAGGATCATTGTCGAAGTTACATGTCCAAATACAAGGGGCATAATCTTGCAGCTAACCGTACTCATCACTTGCTGCAGATTGTAACAACGGATGTGGATCTTTCTTTAGTCTACACAATATCAATCATTCGTATTAAATCTGTCCAGCCCTCTCAATGACTCTCAGTAGATACATCCATCTTGTCTCAGCACTCGTAAAATCTGGTGGCTGCTACACACTGACAGTACTCTTAACCTACCATCGTGTATCAGTGACTTTATAGGTGAATTTCCTTCGCTGGTTCGGATTCTTTGCATATAGGCAGAAATTGTTGCCTATAGTATATCTCCTAAAACGGTCACCTCTGCATATCTGTAACTACTAAGCCAAATGAAGTTGAAATTCATGGCCGCTGTCGACCTATCAATTCGCATTTTCATTTAGCCGCTGCAAGGCTACCTGTCCACAGCTGGCCATTCTTTCGTCATTCCTTACCCCCTTCACGAAGCTGCCGAACGTGCTTTTTTACGTTCCTCCTTCCTATTTCGAGCTGCTTCTTGCACTCGAACTTTGTCCATTGGCAACTCCCCCCCTGTGGTGGCCGATTCTACAGACAAAAGTCCTTCCCTTGATGTGACTGCATGAGCGTGGATTCTCTTCGCGAATTAGATTCCCCCACGTGGATAAGATAACCAGCGCCTTCTCCCTTAGAATATGGCATTCTTCGACATCCCATTGGGCTTAATCCTACGAGGTTCTCTTTTGAGAAAAGCAGCTTTGATGAGGCGTTCGTCGTCATCGATGCATGCAAAGACAGTTATCCCAGAACCCGGTCAGACTAATACCAGTGGCACCATTCAGTCACGGCTAGGGATAATAAAATGTATTCTTAGTCTGTTTGGCTCCACGCTTGCATATTCCTCAACCTTCGGATTCAAGAGAACATGCCAGCTTTGATGACACCAAACTCCCAGGCCCCGCCATGCAAGCAAAGAACTGCGAGACCGGCTATTTCGTAACGCTTAGCATCACGAAACCTCATACTACTTATACAACTGTCTACCAGTTAGGCTCTTCAACGAACTGTGCAACAGCCGCAACAACTGAACAACAAGCCATTATATCTACAACTCAGACTCCAGCGTCTGCCAACAGCCAGACCCCAGTCTCTAATAATGGCGATAACACCTCGGCTACAACGATCGGAATTATTGTGGGATGTATCATTTTGGGGGTTCTATTGCTGCTTGCCCTTTGCTGCAGCCTAAGACAGCAGGAAAAGTGCTCCTACCGTTCACCACGGTTAATAGCGGGGCCTGCGGGGCCTGCGGGGCCTCCGGGACCGTATGGACCACGAGGAGCACCAGGTATCCAAGGACAACCAGGTCCGCAGGGAGCCCAAGGTTATCCTGGACCACCAGGGGCAGCTGGTCCCGTTGGACCAGCGGGGATACCAGGACTACGTGGTCACCCTGGACCACCCGGCCCGCCAGGAGATCAGGGATATCGAGGACCACCTGGACCACCTGGACCACATGGACAACCAGGATCGTCAGGATCGTCAGGATCAACAGGACCGCAAGGACCGCAAGGACCACGCGGGACTCCTGGGGCAGATGGATCGCGAGGACTACATGGTCCGCCGGGTCCACATGGTTTGCAAGGAGTGCAAGGAGTGCAAGGAGTGCAAGGCGTGCAAGGAGTGCAAGGCGTGCAAGGAGTGCAAGGCGTGCACGGCGTGTAGAGCTTGCAGGGACCGTAAAGAGCCCAGGGCCCGCGAGGACGACGAGGATTCCTCTTTACCTGCTACTTTACTGATAGAGCCACGCTATACATTTCCCTTTGCTGACACCAGATTCACGACGCGTGTAGACTTACTACATCTGCTTGCACAGTAAAGGATCGTACGGGTTAGGTAAGCTTGTGATACGCCCGGTCACCTCGAGTCAGGCGCTGAGATGCTGCAATCGGTCTTAATGGGCTCGCAATCAAGAACGCGGTGCGCACAGCCCAATCCATAGCCCTCAACGAGAGTTTTCTTCGTTGGCAACGTCTTTGCCAAAGACTTGAAAGGGCCAGGATATGAGGAGGCCTTCAAAGTCTACACTATTGGGAGAGTGGTTTTAGGGCTCAACCACAATGAGAGTAGATAGATTGTGTGAGGTCTTCTAGATCAGATTAATAAAAACAGATAATTTTGTGGTCCATCTATTACACGGCATTGATACCTAGGGTTTTGATCGCTTCAGGCCTCCTTAGCTCAATGTCTACCTTCCATACGAAGTGAAACCATCAGTGATGTCTTGAGCTGTAGTTCGTGAAGTGATCTTTGCCAACTCCACAACGCGTTGTTGCCTTGCTTACGCGAGTTGGCGCCTGCCTTAGAGTAGTTAGCCTGATGACTCGCCACGTCCTCCTTTTCCTCAGCACTTTTGCCCAGCCTAAGGTGTCAGCCAGCCAGCGAGCTAAGTCACCGTCGCCCTTCTTACCAGGCAATTATTCGGCTCCGCTCGAGATGAGCCGACAATCGCTCAATAGAAGACGTTATATTTTTTATTTTCATCAGCCTGATGACGTACTAACTTTCGAACAGTCGACGGCTAACCACCGAGATGGGAACCAGAGGTTACGTTGCCCTGCGGTTTCGAAGCAGGTACCATATCTTTTACAACCAATTCGACAGCAATGCTGAGAAGCTGGGGGAAAAACTAATAAAGACCATCCCAACCGATCCCGGAGAATACAGCAGTAAGTTCCTGATCGATATCTACACAACATACTAAGAGAAATAGAATGGCGATCTAGCATCAGATTGACTTCCGTTCCCACAGGGAACAAGTGTGATTCCTTTTCAGCCTGTCACTTCCACGTGTTCTTTGTCCGAAAATTTGGTATACTTCGTTACCTGATTTTCTTCCATATGTCTCGACATCTTCGAGCGTCTTAAATGCTTTTTGTAGGCTGTCGCTGAAGCCGGTCATCAGTGGCTTTACAATTTCCCTAAATGCAACACAGTGTCCCGTCAATACTCGTTATCCTCAATCCTTTCTTTAAGGCAGTGTGTGTATCAAGATGAAAAGACCTTCGGAGCAGAAACATAACCGCGAACGACAGCGTAGGACTTCTTCGTCGGCATCACAGTATTGGAGCGCTTGAAATATGAATGTCTTGTGATTATTTCGTATTTGTTTGCAAGATCGTAGCAGAAAATACGGGGAACTGTTGCTCATATAGATGAGCATAGATCTAGGAGATACTCACTTCCATTCACACCTACGGTTAAACGTGACGGCCTCTCCACATTCGACATGATCGCAGTAGGGCTTGCCTTTTGCATTTTTGGGCGCATGACGTGCGTATTTCTGTACGTTGGACAAACCCGCTGGGTGGAGATCTGGTTGAGGGCTACCAGATGGCGAGGTCGCTGGAGTGCTACAGCCCGTCGATGAAGTATTGCGATCAGGCGAACTTGGCGTACTAATTCTTTCGCTCATGTTAGCTTTTGCGATCGACGTGGGTGAGATTTTCCGGCAAATTCGATACCTTTAGAATACGCAGGATAAACACTGGCTATATATCTCTACAGCACGGTGACAGCCTGATGCAAGCCTGATGCAAGCCTGATGCCAGCCTGATGACTTCCAGATGACTTCCTGATGACTTGACGCTGATGCCTGTGATCGCCTTATACAACACTGTGCCGCGCAACGCCTCACTCCTAGTGGCAGTGCTCTCGCTTGCCTCTTGCAGTTTAGCATATTCACGTGCCACTACCCGCCTGCGAGCACCACATTTGACGTTGACTCGTGACGACGCATTCCTTATTGATACGCACGGCGGTGCGGAAATGCCGGCAGTGCTGTTCTAAGGGGACTGGTGAAGGTAGACCGAGTTTTGATTCTCTACTATTTGTCCAACTACTAATACGTTTATCAAGAGGAGATAAAGCAGAGAAGGAAAACATCTTTCTCCTCCCCTGCCTGATCAAATTTTATTGATACCGTGTAGGAAACTGCATGCTTGCTGGGAGGCCAAATGGATCAGCATCAAGCACTGGACCGTAAGTCTTCAATGTCTGATTCGTTGGGATAGAATAAGGTGCCCATGAATCATCTGGTTGCAGCATTGTCGCAGGCTGCACCAGGGACTGAGATCTACTGCCCATCGGATATGCCTGGTCTGGAAAAGCAGGCTGTTCGGGAAATGAGTCAAGGTAGGGAGACGGACCGGCTGAGTGATCGCCTGGGTCTTGGCCATCGATTGTATCTGCATATGCGTCCGCTTCGTACTCTTGCTCTGTAATCAATCGATCTTTGATTAAAACAGCTCTTTGGATGTATGAAGTAAAGGGAAGAACGTGGAGGGAGGGGTTTAGCTTGCCGAGTTGCTTCATGTGAGTTGGAAAAACCCATGGCGAAGGAGAAGCGGGTTCTAATGGAGTTGATTTATTCGAATCGTTCGTGGAACACGGGCTTTGAGCCTCAACAAGTCTTAAACCAGTGGGCGAAGCAGATTGTCTGGTTTCAGGGTAAGGCGTTCTTTGAAGCTCGGTCTCAACGTCTATGCCTGCAACGTTGATGAGAATTTGAAGGATAGGTTGACTGGGACTCTTACCTTTCTCCAGGAGTATGCGCTCAAGCAGAGAATTCTTGTATTTCAACATCAGGTAATCTTCTACTGTCTTTTGCAGTTCTGCTAGCCTCTGATCTTTACGCTTGATGTCGTTTTCCAGTTGCGTGATGTACTCCGTCCGGCGCTCTCTGAAAGCAGCTTGAGCTTCACGGTTTTTCTGCTTGCGTTCCTCAATCGATGCATAAATCTTTGAATTTTGGTCAGCTCAATTGAATACCAAACACCCTGAGCATGAAAATAACCGGTTTTCTTCCACCCTTGCGTTTTTGCACCGGGAGATTCTCTGCAATGATAGCCTGTTCATCTGATGCCACTGGGGATGACACTGTTGATGAGGATAGCTGCTCCCATGAACGGACTGATTTTAGCATACTTGCTTAGCTGTCGTCTGCCAACAAAGTTTCCCTGAAAAGACATGCGCCAGTGCTGTGATGCAAGTCAGATTACGCGCTTGACGAAGCATTACAGCTGTTTATATGATGTGTCATACAATTGAAGCTGTCCCTTGGTAGACAATTAGTCAACTGTATTTACAGCAGACCTCGAAGAGAGTCTCAGATGCCAGGCGCTGACGTATGCAACAATGGGGACCAACGTGTCACCGTATCCAACATGAATGCTAGTGTGTCGAGACAACCAATATGGATGCCACAGTATTGACGCTAATGCCGTACCGTTGATCATCCTCCCTTGCCATCGGATCGCTCATCCTATAGGGGACTCTGAAGCAGAGAACTAGATTGGCGGATTCTCAAAGTGACTGATTAGCCCTGGAAAGGAAGCCTCGGGTATTCAATGCAGCACTCACGTTCGAAGTCTTTGGTGCTGACGTCCGATGGCAAGAAAAGGGGAAGGTCAGGCCATTTAGCGTTATTGTGGCCAAAACAAGTGGACGACGGTTCCCAAGCGCACTGTGCCTTGAGTGTTTCAAAGTAATAAGTATAGTTCTAGTGATATTACAGACAGCTATCTCGGTCATACAAGGCCTTATGGCTTTCCCAAACCCAAGGCGTGCTTCCATTTAATCACCCGCAGATACAAGCCAAGAAATGACGCAGGAGCCCAAGCCCTCTGGTGGAGGAGCCGGACTGAGCCAACACCGCCTCCATATTATAAGATGCGAAAGAAAACACCTCCGCTAAAACGGCATCTCCATGAAGGGTATATTGTTGAACGTAAGGAAACAGGAAAGGAAGCCCCGGTTGTGCTTTCATCTGAGCCCGAAAGGCGGCATAATGTTGGTCGGGATTGATGAGATTGAAGTAGGTTAGCAAGATAGACTCATCAAAGCAAGCCCTTCGTAAGGCTAGCAGGATAGCAGAGAAACGATACCAGTTACGAAGGTGAAGCAATTCCTAGAATTAAAATCAGCTGGGCAAAAAACGTAATGGGATAATATCTACTCACCTCCACGACCTCTCTAAAGTAGTGCATGAGGGGAGGATGGGCTATACAATATTCTGCGACCTCTATGGTTATTGCGTTCGACTTTCGTTCCAAATATATTCGATGAGCGTCTCGGTATTTGAAGCCCGCAGGGCAGAGGAGGTCCATATCCCGCTTGTCTGATATCGTTGCATCGCTTGCAAATTGCTTCGCGGAGGTGCCGGCAATCAGATTGTCAAAAGAGTCAACCTCGATGCGAAAAATTTCTCTCCAGTTGATGTCATCCAGCACGGAGTTGTAAGTATGGTCAAAACGAATTTCTAGAATCGGAAGTATGGAGAGTATCGCTGTGAGGGTTCGAGATTGAAAGAGGTATCTAAGCTGTCCGATGAGGAATTCAAGGTCGAAAGGTACATGTGATCTTGTTGTTGGACGAGGAGCTGACTGCAGACAATGCGAGAGGGCTTGATGAGCCAATGGACTTCGGTCGCGCAAAATCTGCCTAATGATTAGAGGTTTTAACAATTGCAGCGGAACTAATTTACCTTCTTGACCTCAAAATATTTATGATTTTCTTCGGGATGCCGGCAAAGGTACCAAGATAGGCGGCGACTCAAGTTTTCATGCTGGAAAACAAGTTGATCTACAGACTGTTCCTGGTATCCGACTGCATGCCTCAACCAGTCCCTAAACGGGACCTTCCTGAACAGCGAACAGCTCTCTTCGTCGATGTCAGCGGCAATTTTTCCAGCATCCGTCTCGTTTGCTGCTTTGTACGGTTTCCAGCTCCAGTACCCCGGCGAGGGAGATTGTGTCGGTTCGACTAGCCTCAGTATCACTTCGATCTTTTGGGCTTTGCTCAGCTTAGCGACCGCTTGGTGGTCATCTCTAAACCTGGTAGGGTGGAGACCGATGAGGATTTCACCCAGCTGGCAATCCCAACGGTGTTGCAAAACTTGTCGGAGTGAATCTTTGTGTCCATACAAGCGAAATCGGAGGATTTGTGTTATAGACTGGAAATCCTGACCGCGAAGAATCGTTTTCGCCTCTGTCTCCCTCTCAAACGCCTCGTAGTTTGGTGGGGGCGGCGCCAATTTCGTGTAAGACGGTAGATCGTCAGATACGTTGTCCGCTATGCACTGCAGGAAATCCAGTGGTGGTCGAGATCCATTGGCACCCTGATATGATTGGACTTGCGAATCCATGAACACAAGGCGATGAGAAAGGCAAATGAAGGTGCATGCGGCTAATGCAAGGCAGAAATGTACGTTTTGATGTAACTGAAGGCGTACATTGCACGGCACAAGGCAGTAAAAGGGTAATCGATCAAATGAGACTGGTAAAGGGAAATGTCCACTCCAGTATATGAACTCTTTGAGCAACATTAAGACCAGAAAATGATAGATATAATGACGCCCTAAAGATCTCTTTGCCAACCCATGAAGGATTATTTTGTGGCTTGAGAGTCCGATTCGGCTCCGCTGAGTGTCGTTGTTTGCAATGCAGCAAGACCTTACCACTCTGGCATCCATTTTGGATACCTCGATGTGACAGTACCTGCATAGGATACGTCAATTTCTCGGCGTTCTGGCATCCATTTGGGATGCCTCGACGCTCTGGTATCCATCTGGGATGCCTCGATACGAGTCTTGGCGCTCTGGTATCCATCCGGGATGCCTCGATACCAGGCTCGGCGCTCTGGCATCCATCTGAGATGCCTCGATGCTCTGGTATCCATCTGGGATGCCTCGATACGTGTCTCGGCGTTCTGGCATCCATCCGGGATGTCTCGATGTGATAGCACCTGCACCACGCTATAAATCACTGGCGCGAATGTCTGTTTGAGTCAAGTATCTTATTTCTTCAACCCAAGGCCTTTTGTTTTCCTACATCTATACCAGGTACATTTCTGCACCCGACTGGAGTTTGCAGTGACCTAGGTTTACTGAAGCTGATAGTTGTCGTCACTCCTTTCAATCCTGTTGCCTTGCGGTCGTTGACAGCCTTGTCTATTCCAAGATGAGGCTCTTGAGGCTAATTACTTATACCTTCACCATGAAACTATCATATAGCAAAAGTCAGCCAACGAAGATCGGTTCTTGTGAGTCTACTAAAATTCTGCAAATACTAATTAGTATCTTTTTACATACCTAGGAATCCAATGATATACTCTTTGTTGCGACTTCCCTTAGCAGCCCCGGTTGTGATCTTGAAGGTTCAACAAACACACTCTTGCAAGTGGCTCTGTTACCATGCTGGCCTCCGTGAGTGGCCGTCACGTGCCAAACTTGGAAGGCATCGAAGTGCCCCACCACAGTAGCGCATTGTCAGAGACAAGTCTCCCGCGAACAAAGACACCTCAAAGACCGAACAAACGGAGGCGCAAAGAACAGATGGATGTCTCACAAGTCCTTAAAGACTCTGGCATTGCTGTGGTGGGGAACATCGATTCAAAACTTATTGAGAATGTCAGCAAATATTCTCAATCATCAGCTACTAAGCAATGGCAGTATCAGCGACAGACTGAGCTGGAGTGGAATGGCGACTGCGATGCTATTTTCGACAATTTCGAGACAGTAAGTAGGCAAAGAACGTCAACTGATCATCCCTCGTTGTCCTGACCAAAGATTTAGCACCTGAAGCCAAAGATAGAAACGCTGAAAGGCAAATCTTGCCAGAACCGCCGGCTGGTTCTCTTCCACGAGTTTTTGGACAGCTCTCCAATCCATCGGCCCGCGAATGGAAAACATACAGTAATCATCATTATTCGGAAGGGTCCGGGATTTCCTCTCATCTGCAAAGGATCACATGTTATCGATATCACTTCAGTCGCTACAAGTTCTATGGAGGATTTTCCGCAGGCGGACGGATCAGTGGTGGTGTTCAATGCTGGTCTAGCATGTCGAAATCCTGCTGTTAAGGGTGGTGGCGGCTGTGGGATTCTACTGGTGTATTAGGCAGGGCTCTGAAGTCCTAAATTCGGGTTTGCATTGCATGGTGGGCTTGAATTGGCGAGAAAGAGGAATGAAAATTCTTGGGTGTCTAATATAGCTCTCAGACAAGGTAAAAGCAAATTTCTTAGCGTGATGGTTGGACCTTGACTATTATCCTACTAGCCTCCGGCATCGTGGCTAGATGTATAGGCTGGTGTAATGCTATCTAACGAACCTACTGGCATCATTGGGAAGCCGTGAGCGTGGTTTAAATCGTTCTGTGGTGGTGAAGGCACATTGTCATCAAGAGTCTCCCACCTCTTGTCCCAGGTGCTCTTCGTTATCCCGTGTGCGTCGACGTAAAGGCCGTCCCAATTCTTGTCCCAGGCGCTCTTCACAACCCCATGTGCGTCGACGTAAAGGCCGTCCCAATTCTTGTCCCAGGCGCTCTTCACAACCCCATGTGCGTCGACGTAAAGGTTGTCCCACGAATCAGGTCCCCAAAGATAGTTTGGCTGATCCGGAAGCCGATCCCTTCGAGCCGCGGCTAAAACGAAGGGATCTGGAGCATTGGTTTTGCCTGACATAGATGGGGTTTCGCTGCTGCCAACCCAAGAGTCTGTATTGATGACTTTCGGACCCGTCACCGGCGGAGGAATCACGTCAGGCATCAAGCCTAGGCTATTCTTAGCTGACAGCTCAGATGCGGGTGCGTTATCTGCCGGTGTCGATATGGCGAGGTGCTGTATTGACTGCGAACCCAAACCCCCAATCGATGTATTCTTTTGGTCTGAGATAGGTAACCTGTCGGGCGACGAAGCCTGAGGACTGTTGGACTCGTGGGTTGATTCGGAGGTCGACCTAGTCCTGTACAAGATTTCATCGTCTCTGTCAGGGCCGAAACAATTAGCGTCTACAATGCACAGAACAATTTTTGTGCTTACCGGCTTGATGGACCGTGAACGGCCATTGAATCGCTTGAAGGAGGCGACAGTGGCACCGATGTACCAAGGAATTTATCAAGTCTTGACACATATGTTTCGCCATGGATCTTTTTTTCATGCCTGACAAGATCAAACGGTCTGCTACAGGTCTTTGAACAGACCGAACAGTGCGTTTCATTGATAAGGACTGCGAGTGGTTCATGCGTAGAATCATTTTGGTCGCGGATGTGCCTATATAGATGCTCCAAGTTCGTGAAAGATTTTCCGCAAGATAATGCTGGGCAATTATGTTTGGTTGAAGTCGTATGCAGCGGGGCATAAGCCTGGTGAAGGAGTTTTTTCAAGCTTGAGACTTGATGTTCGAGGGATGTGATCGTCGCTAACATTGAGATAACTCTTTCGTCCGCCAATGTTTCAGAGCGATGACGCTTGCGATCACTTTGCCCACTGAGAGATACGCGACGACGTTTGCGATCATTCTGCAGATTGAGAGATTCGTGTAGTCCTGCGTGACATTTAGTTTGAGTACAGACAGATTGCTGAAGTGGTAGTTTACTTATCTCAGTTTTTTGGCACGTAAGTAGAGAATCGACTGGGACAACAGCTTTGGACAGGACTATGCTGGATGACATATTAACACGTCAAACTGAACTGAGTTGATGAAATTTGAAAGCTGGCTGGAGTCTGATGGCAATGGCAGAGGTGGAAGTAATTCTGTTGTCCTGGAAGTAGAGGTTGACGGCTCCAAGCTTGACCAATCGGTCCTATACTGATCGACATTCCTTTTAGCCAATATGATCTTAGTGAAGCTAGTAAAAATAGACGAGATCCTCCAACTTAGCAAATCCAATTTTCATCCTCATCACTTTCAAAAAATTGCTTTCTACTGTTCACAAACACCGCGACCGCTTTTAAGAATACCAGATGGCGATCTGTCCAGTTCTGGCTTCTCTATGAAAGCTCCACTTCTGGCTCCCCCAGGCTCCACTTCTGCTTCCCCCCTACTCCAATTCTGGATCCCCTTGCTCCGTTTCTGGCTGCATCACCAGCCGTTGCCTGCACCACCAACCGTTGCCTGCTTCCTGAGCGTACATACCTCTTAAAGGTATACGCTTCCTGAGTGTGCATACCTTTTAAAATTACATACTTCTTGAGTGTATATACCTTTCAAAGGTATACGCTTACTGGAGGTATATACCTTTTAATGGTATACACTTTCTAAGTGTACATATCTTTCGAGTGTATATATCATTTAAGGGTATATACCTTTAAGGGGGTATACACTTACTGAATGTACATAAGTTTTAAGGATGTAGGTGCGCAAGTCCAAAGGATATATAAAATTAGAAAGTGTGCACATTTAGAGACTTGGGCACTATCTCATCGCTTCAATCAAAGGCCGTGTCAGAGTGCCTCGTAGGCTACCGTATCTAGGGGAACCCTGTGAACCCCGTCCACAACTGTTTCCCAGGGGACCAGAAATGGAGCGGGGAGGGGGGCGCCAGAAATGGAGCCTGGGGGAACCAGCAAGATAGAATAGAGACGATCCAGAAGCGGAGCAGGAAGTTCAGAGATATATTAGTACTTGTCTTTAGAACCAGCCCCTCAGTCGGTCTTAGATAAAGACAGTTTCCTTCAATGAGTTGCATATTGTCGCGTTCGAGTTATCTGGAAACATACAGTATGACTTACGCAGCAAAAGCAAAGACACAGCAGTTCACCAGAAGGAAATCAAATCTGGTGAAAAAGGCAGATCAGCTGGCGCGATTGTGTCACGCGGACCTTGCACTGATCATCCGCAAGAATGGAAGGTATTATACTTATCGATCGACCGATCACGAACGATGGCCTCCCACCATAACAGAAATCGTATGTATGAACCCGATACATCGATCTTGAACTGACTCAAGTCTAGAAAGCATCGTACCCGTTGCCTGTCAACCTCCTATCCACGGACTTTGACCTTGTTGTTCGTAAAGCCCCGTACAAGTCGGAGGCGGACGAGCCGTCGAGCAAGGAGTCCGGTTCGGTTGAGAAGGAGTCCTCAGAGACAACGTAGGGTTTGCGAGACCTGATGTCGCATTGCAAAGCGAAATAGATATGAGCCGGTAAATCCTTGATGGAATGCATTTTGCTGTATAAGTAATGTCATGCAGTGGCGATTTTAATGAAGCCGAGAGAAATTGTAGAGATCTGCATTGGTCTAGGAATAGGAGCTTGTTGTTTCGACCGCGAGTAACACTATTTGTTTACCATGTCATAAATTTTCTTTTGTGTACTGAGCCTTGGCTTCCTGACAGTAACACGGTCGGGGTAGGTGGCTCGTTGGGGTTCTTGCTTGACCGAGCAATTGCGCTGTGTAATATGTTGAAGGTCCTGAATCATCTCGGCGTGTCTTGGCTGGGGCTGGTAGGAGCATTACTGGTAGAAGCAGTATTGGACTGAGTACTTTTGGCTGGTGCTCGAGGAAGGACGGCTGTGGTAACCGTAGGAAATTATGCTCCGAGATGCTAGACGTTGCTGTGGCGGCAGCACTGGCAGAGACAGCACCGGGAAGGCCGGTACTGCCAAAGACAGCACCACGAAAGACAGTACTGTCAAAGCCAGCACTGTGAAGGCCAGTACTGTAAAAGACGGTACTGTCAATTTTGGTACCATTCTGTCAACTGGCAGAGGCAGTGCACTTGGCTTGCTATCTAATTTTAGATCAGGCAACGAATCCAAAGGGCGATGGTGGAGATGGTGGCTGAGATTGCTTCAGGTTTTGGGCCAGAGAAGCTCTACTATCTCATTTAAAGCCTACGAATAGTCAGCTAAGACTTCTCCAGACCATATCACGTACTAAAGATGGATCTTGTAATATCTAACCCATTTTCGTAATAGTCAAGTGGACATTAACCTGGAACCGTCGCGAAGGGGTGCTAGATCACGTGATATGGAAGTTCTTTGCCCCGGGGTACAGAACTTCCTTAGTTCGATCACGTGATACAAGTTCTGCGCCTGTAGGTTACCTCAGCAAGCTCAGGTCCTGGCCGACGAGGGCGCCTATAGGCGCACGCTAACCGGAAGCGGTAAGTCGTCGTCGGAGGGCCTGAGAGAAATCCTCGGCTTTTGGGTGGGTCATCGCTTCGTCTGGGTGTAAAACGCGCAGCGCGTCACTTCTTCGACATTAAGATCACCAACATCATCGTTAAATCTACACATAATTCCACTAATATTGCCTTAATTGCTCTACAGGTTACACTCGGAGCTACCTATAGATCGTAGCTGTGGATTCATATGCCTTATACCGCATTGCATAGCCCTGATCCCGACTCCTTACCTTTGACGTTAACGAACCTGCTCGGGTTTCCTCCACGCGACGGTCAGATCAAGGCGATACAGAGTCTTGCAATCGATCAGGTGGAGTTTATCCTCATTGCGCCGACGGGATGGGGTAAGAGCGTCGTATTCCAGGCTGTCCCGGCCTTGCGACGTGGCGTTTGCCTTCTGATAATGCCGTTGAATCTGCTGGAAGAGGAACAGGTCAGTCACTAACGAGGCGCCTGAGAAGGCAAGCATTTTACCGACAAATCTAATCAAACCTAGTAGGCCAAGTCCATTGCTCGAATACCGTACTGCAAGCCTTGCGTATGGTCAACCCGACCAAGCCTAACCCTCCGAGTCTTTAGGCTTCACATCCATCACCTTAGAGATACGAGGTATCCTACGCCCTCCACCCGATACTGGAGGATCCATTTCCATCGCTGCGTGAACACGAAGCCTCGCCGCTCGCGCCGATGACGAAGTTTCATATCCAAGCTCCGCCGACTCCACGGACATTCTAGATTGTCCCGGCGGGTGATACTGTTGCAGAACCTCCTCCAGCGTTATCTGACGGTGGACCCTCACTTCGGGCCCCGTCTTTGTTGTTTTACTCTTGATTATCACCTCTTCGCTCTGACTAGAGATGATTGATATCTCCGTCTCGAATTCACCTCCATTTCTGAGTTTGACCCTTCTTGTCTCCGTCTCATCATCCGCTTTCCGTTTCTGTGCTTTAGGGCGTATCTCCTCTGGCTCACCGTCTATCCGTTCCAGTTGTTCATATTCAAGATTCCATTTCGCCGCTAGAACCCGAAGACACCGCTGAGGATGCTCTGCAATCGCGTCTTCAAGACGATCGTATTGAGTTGCCTCAGGGTTCTCCCGATTCAGACACTGCCATTTTTTCCAGCCCTTAATGGAGTAATGTCTTGCTAGACTTGTAAGTCTATCAACTATGATCGACGTTAGTTTAAATAAGCGGGTGGACAACTTGTTAGGCTTACTGTTTGACTTGAGGAGCCAAAATTCTTCGACTGTCTCAGGAAAGCCGGCACCCACTTGATACCTCTTTTGACCATGTTCATCTTGGGCAGGTGCCGCAACCTCTTCAATCTCGGTTTCCAACACCCTAGCGAATCGATTGAAGTTCATTGCTCTTGCCTCGTCGAACCGCTGATTGACATCGTCGAACCGCTGATTGACATCGTCCTTGACTGCTTTGACATCGTCCTTGACTGCTTTGACATCGTCCTTGACTGCTTTGATATCGTCCTCGATTTTGACAAATCGCTTATTGACATAGTCAAACCACTTTCCAACGCGTGTGTCAAGCTTGTCGACGCGTGTGTCAAGCTTGTCAATGCGTGTTTCAATACCATCAAAGCGACTATCCATGTAATGGTGATTGTCGTATAAGTACGCTGCTGATTCACCCAACATGCCGATTGCACTGTCGAGATATGGATTCGAGTCGGTCTCAAACCCTGAAGGTCGCTCAGGTAAAGTCAATTCATGTTGAGGGTGAGCCGACCGTTGAAGACCTTTTAACTTCTCAAAAGAAAGAGAATATGTCGAGGTTGATGTCGCCATAATAATTTCTGATGTGTTATGATAACACTTGTTGATCCTGCGTGATGGTTGATGAGCGAGAAAATGGCAAGAGTGATGAGTCGCATAAGAGAGGGGATGTCGGCGAGCAGCTGACTGATTATATAAGCGAGCAAAAATAGAATTCATCACTAGTGAGGCAGAATGACAACATCTACCTCAGCATATCTAATGCGCAAAATCCATTGGCATTCCCTAAAGAATCACCTGAAATCCTCTTCCGTTTTCTGAACGTCTTTAGCCCCAGAATTCAGTGACGGCAGTGACGGCAGTGACGAAAAGTGGCACCGTTTGTTACGACGCTTCGAAGGAGGCTTTTCCCCGGCGGCAAACAGCTAAGTGGGGGGAGCAAGGTCCAGTGATATTTTGCATTGCTACTGATCAGGCCTGCTATGTGTGTGGCTCCGGACCTGTTCCCTGGCTCGACGACATGCTGGCCATCGAGGACGCTCTATTCAAAGGAGCGCTTCTTCCTACGTTGTGGACAAGTTAAGGTAGGCGGATGAGCCTTCCCCGTCTCAGCCTACTTGCGAGCATGGCTGACAATTGATGTGTGCACAAGATTCGACTGGTCTCAGTCCTCTCCAAGCAATTGTAAAGCCAGCAGACAACAGACTGGATCAATGAGAAACAAGGATGTGACCTTCCTCGTATGGAGCCCATCCTGACGAGGAAGAGTCTAACTCTACAGAACGGCATACATAAATAGATAAGCGCATTACTAATTCAGATGAGGACTGGGAAGATAGGACTACGCAAGTTTCTCTACAGCAGGCAGGTACCGGGCATCGAAAGTATCAACTGGAACATACATGGCGCCGCCAGGAAGCCTCAAGAGACAAATCCATATCTTCTCAAGTCCATTTCACTACCCTAACGTACACTACGAGAGGTTGTGCGCGTCGAAGCAAGAAGGTCAGAGAATGCTTTGTGGTAATAGGCCAAACACGTATCAAAGCAAAGCTGGACCTCGCTAGTCTTCCCGCAGCCCTCAACCAGAAGTGAATGCTGAGAATTAGAAGTGGATGCAAGTGCAAGGATAGAGTACAGCTCCAGAAGTGGATGCTGGGAGCAAGAAGTGGATGCTGAAGAAGGATGAGGCGCACCAACAAGCTTCGAGAACAAGGAGCTTTCATCACGTGACTAGTAGCGGGCTGTGGTGTACACCCAAAGTGGTATACACCACGAGGCGTGGTCCACACCACCAGCAGTGGTGTACACCTAAAATGGTCTACCCCACGAGGCGTGGTTCACACCCTCAGCTATGGTGCACACCAAAAGTGGTCCACACCACAAGGCGTGGTTCACACCAAATTACAGTAGCGCCGACTCATTGACCATCCAAAAGATCTTGCTATATAGAAGCTAACGCAAAGTATCGTCGATTTGGTCGATAATTCAATTCCAGCAAACTCGGTCATTCAATTTAAATAATTGTAAACTATTTCGAACCCGGTGAGATCGCGACACTTTGACATTAGCCAATGAATGAGTGCTTTCATGGCTCGAGTACTCGTCGGGGGAGTACAACCAAATTGAGTGCTCTTTAAGGATAAATCCCACAAAATTAAAGGAAGTACTCGCCAGAGAAGTACTCGTAGGGGGAGTACTGCCAAGGGCAAATGCCACAAAAACTAGAGGGAGTACTCACCAGGGGAGTACTCGTAGGGTGAGTACTACCAAAGGGAATACTCTCCAGGGGCAAATCCTACAAAAACTAGAGGGAGTACTCACCAGGGGAGTACTCGTAGGGGGAGTACTACCAAAGGGAATACTCTCCAGGGGCGAATCCTATAAAAACTAGAGGGAGTACTCACCTGGGGAGTGCTCCCCCGGCGAGTACTACCCTCAGTTTTTGAAGGATTTACCTGTGGCGAGTACTCCCCTGGCGAGTGCTCCCCCGGTGAGTACTGCCCTCAGTTTTTGAAGGATTCACCTGTGGCGAGTACTCCCTCAACGAGTGCTCCCCGGTTCAGTACTCCCCTCAATTTTTGAGGGATTTACCGATTGGCGAGTACTGCCTTGAGTATTCCCGATTCCTTGCTCAGTCGCCACACCTTCCGCAACAACAATGCCCATTAAATCCATCCCTTATTTAACGTCTACTTTTTATTCTATTTACCTTCTATGTATCTCATATCTACACGCCGTCCCTGATTTCTCACTTCCCATGGTCTGGTCACGTGATGGAAGTTCTTTTCCCCGGGCACAGAACTTCCATCACGTGATGAAAACTCCCTGATCCTCTTACGATACAGGTAGAGTGCGATAGGACAGTGCTCATCTCTAGTTCGTTTGGAAATATATTTGGTCTAACTGTGTCGTTCTCGTTTACTTACAACCTGTTGTGAGCTAAAAGCCTTCCATCTCTCGATTTAAGAAATCGTGGCCACCCACGAGTATTCTCGAACCTTCTTGCTGCGCCTCATCCTTCCGCATAGCATTCACTCTTCGCTCCCAGCATCCAATTTTAGTCCACTTTTCTGTTTCTATTTTTAGGAAAAGGCTCAGTTTACACCATTTGGGATAGCGGCAGTGTCCAAGATCAACTACTTTGAAACATGATGCGTATGAGGGATTGAGAAGTACGCTTGATGATTTGATTGTGACCAGTATGAAGTCGACGTCTTTCGCTCCACTCTACGGTCACTCCTAGCATATCTCAGCTATTTTCGGGGTCTAGTGCCTCCACAACATCTTGCTGAATTCGCGCAGAGCTCAGCACATGGCGAGACTGATATGGTACGCGTTAAGGATTGCGCAAAGAACATGCTCGGTGTGAGACGATTAAGCGAATTTCTGGGGATTTAATGATATTGCTCAGCTTGTTGGCAGTCCGGCCTGGAGATTTGTCACCGTAAGAGAACTCATCTACTGCAGAGTAGAACACTTCGTCTCGGCTTTGAGGTAGAATATGTTTGCAAACTGCTGGTCAAGAGGTGATCTTTTGATATTAGCGATGGTGTGCTCTAAAATCGATTTTACATCTCACCAAATAAGCCAAGAAGGTTGGGCCGGGCGTGCGGGTCAGCTTAGGCGCTAATTCAGCACTATACATCTTGCCAAGACTTTTCGCGCCGTTGACCACACCATCTTCTATCAAACCCTCCTGCAACTATCTTCTACTGTTTTACGCCAGCGGCTATATAAAAGACCTGCCATCTCATTCCAATCGACATGGCTCGCAATCAACCAAAGTCAAACATCAAGAATAATCTGCGGCAACCTCCAGAACCAAAGGATCAAGGTGAAGTATTCGGGGTTCGTATATCAGGTGTCTAAGCTGATCATCTGTAGGGAAGCGGCCTCAAGGCATCAAGAAACAACAAGCCGTTCGCAAAAGTGCACGCCTACAAGCGATAGAAAACCTTCGCAAGCAATTCACATCCAAAAGTAATTACATCCAGGAAGTACAGACGCCTCCCTCCCCACCAGCAAGTAACATCCTCGAGAGCAGAAAAGTATGTGCCTTCATTGCTCCTCTTGCCATGCTGCAGCCCTGACCTAGTACAGGTACAACAGAGTCCGCAAATCCTTCCAAAACCATCCGTGTCCTCTCGAAAACGGAAACGAGGGCAAGAAGAACAAGAAGCTGGAAATCTTTCTCCTCGAATCCGAGACCAGCCTCCTTCGAAGAGACTACGGACCTCGCCTTCAAGCTGCACTGCTGAGGTAGGACTGAAAGAGAAGAAGAAGGAAAGAGCGAGTGACATCAACGATAAGAACGTCGATCCGCTCGAATATTGGACCCTGACCAAAAGGTGGCCTAAGGAATACTTTGAACAAGACAGCCAGGTCAGGGAAGACCTTGAACAGGACAGCTGGTTGGAAGAACAAATGGAAAATTCCACCCAGGTTGTCAAGTACGTGGAGACGAACGGTTGGAGATTACCATGTCCCATCAGGAAAGTTCCGACCGCACTCCGTCGGAAACAGTCGGACTCAAGCTTGAATGGCTCTAGCGACCAAAAGAACCGGGAGAGCAAAAGTGCTCCATACCGAAACACACGTTATACCACATTACTTGAGGGCAAAGGAAGCTATATGCGTAAATCGAAATTAGGTATTACGAATGCAAGCAGAACCCTCTATCAAACCTTACTGGATTCGGAGCAGACTGTACCTCAGGACTCGTTATTTCGTGATGATCTTTTCGACGAGACTTGCGAGAGTGTGTTAGATAGAAACGAAGCTATGGTTGTTCGGGACATATCTCCGTTAATATGTCCGTCTGCCCAAGTCCTAAGGATCTACGGTGCCAAACATCTCAAAGATCTTATTGAAAGTGTCAACGAAGGCTGGACAGGCAGCATAGCGGTGGAGGGTCCACTGCCAAAACCGGACTACTCTGTTGGATTCAGGCGGTCTGCCTTTACCGACGAGCAGCTCAAGAAGCTCGATCCGCTCATTGGCAGCGTCTTTGACAACTCCTTTTTCGTCGCGACTTACCGGATGTACTTTCCTTTCCTCACATGCGAGGTGAAGTGCGGCGCCGCGGCTCTCGACATTGCCGATCGCCAGAACGCGCACAGCATGATCGTCGCCGTAAGAGCTCTTGTCCAGCTCTACAAAGCTGTGAAGCGCGAAAAAGAGCTTCACCAGGAAATCCTCGCCTTTTCGATCTCGCACGATCATACCTCCGTGAGAATCTATGGCCACTACCCCCTGATTGAGGGGGACAAGACTACCTTCTATCGTCACCCTATTCGTAAATTCGATTTCACCGATGGTGAAGAAAAGTGGACGGCGTACAAGTTCACAAAGAACGTCTACAACACATGGATGCCGATTCATCACAAAAGGATCTGCTCGGCTATCGATGATTTGCCGCCTGATATAGATTTCAGTCTCTCACAGTCAGCTTCTTTCTCACAATCAGGACCTCAGAGTTCTCAGCAATCAAACGCCGAGTCCACATTAATGGATGAAGATGATAGCCAATCAAGCGCTGTGGGCTCGCAAGAAGTTACACCGATCACCTCCTTTACTCAAACAACCGAGCGAGCATTTAAGAAGCCAAGGAACCAGCGGGCTGCAGGGCAGCAGTGCTGAAGTGTCAGAAGCAGGAGAGCCTTATCTAGTTAAGCAGTTTAGGGAAACATTCTCGAAGCGGACAGTTACGTTTTGGTTGACTGTCATCAGATAGCCTCAACCACACTGTTAAACTCACTCATTATTCTAACTCGTATATTACTATCGTTGAAACCTCGCATCCACTTCACACTTCATTTCTACATATGTTTTACATCCCTTTACTTGACATCCTTTACTGTCTCCGCGTTATCACTCAACGTCAACCGCGTACTTCTCCACCCTCTCCTTCCATCCTCCCCACTGCTGCTATCGTCGTCGGGTTTCGTTCGTGCTTCCGCATCATCTCTCTAAGAACACCACCGCGCCTCCAATATGGCTCCACCGTCGCGTCGCCCAGGTTCACTCTCTGCACCCGTTGCATCGTCAAATACCTCTGGAAAGTGATCCACAGGACCGACCACTCCCGCACCTTGGCTTCGTATTGTTCGTCGCTGTCCAGCTGCGAGCCAATGTAGCAACTGTAAGCACACGACTCGAGGTCGTAAGGATTAAACTCCGCTGACAGTATCACTTGGCACCCCTCGAGCCACTCTTCGCTGATACCAAACGACCGTACACTTGCCCGTCGGTACAACCACGCCCGTACTTTGAACGGTCTCGACTCAGGTTTTTCGAGCGCAGGTTGGACCAACCCACACCAGCACGGTCCATCGTCATGGCAAAGACACTCGAGATTGCAACTTCGTATCGTAATCCGCCACAGCGTCTTTGCCCGGATATTCCGACCCAGATCGGCCATCCAACGGTTCGTCAGCATCAACGACCCTAAATCGTCTAAGCATTCAACGTGCCCAAGCACCTCGTGCATCAGCTCTGGAGCAAGATCCAGAATGAACGGCCGCATTGGCGCCTCCATCGTACTGTCCTCGTCCTTTGCCCGAGGGTTCGAATGATCTTGCGTGTTGCGTGTTACGTGTTACGTGTTACGTATTGCATATAACTGCGCTACAGCTTCGTTCGTGTGTGCGCGGACTGATAGTCGTTCGCGTGGCGGTGGGTGGTGTGTACGATTGTTCGATTTCTTGCAGAAAACGTCGGGGGAGTCCTCCTTCTTAAGCACCCCTTACGGCCGGGCACACTTCGTACAGCTGGGTACAACTTCCGCGTCGCTCTCCCGATTGGTCGACTGCGCTAATGCCAGCAGTCTCTTGATGAACAACACTTATGTTGTGCCTAACTGTACGACTGCGTGCCAGCGAGGGTGGAACGTACGCTAAACAATCCCTCTTTTCGCTCCTCTAATAGGTTGGTGGAACATGGAGCAGTAGCGTACGTTCCACACTGTCTAGAACGCAGAGCAGTATTTGGCTACAGCTGGAGCCAGATCAACCTACATGCTGGCGTTTTGTCACATGGTGGCTCCACCTGTACTGAAGTGGCTCCAGCTGTAACGATTAAGCGAGAACTTGTTCACGCGATTATATAGGGAACTTCCTTCCCGTTCACTATTATCGTTACTACCCCACCGCACCGGGCGCAAAAAACACGCACGCACGAACACAACAGGCATGGAACAAGGAGACATGAACGGTAGCAATCGGGATGAACAGGTACGTGAATCCATTGTTGAGCACGAAGGTACCGATATGGAGCAGCAGAATGAAATGACGCCGTCTGTGAGAGACTGGACCCGACCTCGGAGGGGAGAGTACTACTTCTGGCCTGGACACAACAGGCTGGGTTACCTGACGAACGGGTACGAGTCGAAGTTCGATGTCGATGGAGCGACATTCCCGTGTGTGGATTGGTACATGTGGTACCAACGGGCGAAGGCGTGGAGTCCGAACAATGATCTAGCTGGCCTGATACGGGAGGCGGAAAGCCGCGAAAAGGCGAAGCAGTTGTCCCGAAGGTGCACGTCAGCTGGACCTGGAAGTGAGATGAATTGGGGATCAAGTCGATTGAGGATCATGGCTAGAGCGGTGATGAGGAAGTTCGAGAGCTCGGAGGAGCTGAGCAGGATGATAGTGTCGACCGGAGAAGGTCGGTTGTTGTACGCGGCGAAGTGGGATGCGTATTACGGCATTGGATTTATGATGCGTGATGCAGTGGACCGACGAGAGGAGTGGGGCAAGAACTACCTCGGAGAGATGCTGATGTTGGTGCGAAAGCGGTTGAATGAACGTGGGACGACGTGAGTGTAGTGTACGTTGGTGTCATCGGGCGATACTGATACTGTTCAGATTGAACATGGCCGTTGAGGGGTCCGGTCAGAAGGTGTTGGCTGGGCAGACAACGATGTGCTCGTCGGGCGTGACGAGTGACAAGAAGGAGCAGTGTTTGCGGTTGACGTGTATGTTGTGCGGACACGTTAGTGGGCCAGTCGAGGAGACGAGATAGAATTGAAGGCAGAGTCTTTGTGTCGCAAAGTAGTTCCGTGTAACGACATGGGTGGTAAATAGAACGAATTGCGAGAGAGCTTGAATGGTAGAAAGAATTGAGAGAAGTAGTCGGCCCCAGAAGTATAGCTTCAAAGAAAGTGTAGCCTCATAGAGGAAGTATGGTGCCAACAGAGAGGTGTAGTCGACAGAAAAGAGGGTATAGCTTTATGGAGGAGTATAGTGTCACGAAAGAGTGTAGTGTCCAAAGAGAGGGTATGAGTAAGAATGCGTCAGCAAGGGGGGACCCTCTGGGGGCGCAGCCGGTGAGGGAGTGAACGCAGTGAGGGAGTGAGGTGGGGGGAGGGAGCGCAGTGACGGAGCCCTTCGTTCCAGGGAAAAAGGTGCCAGCCTTTTACATATGATTCCCCTGGAACGCTGGAACGTGGAACGCAGTTGTATTTCCTGCGGTAAAGTGACAAAACAAGATTACCAATCCCTTTTTTCACTCTTTCTATAGGTTGATGGAACGAAGCTTGTTAGCGTAGGTTCCAGTGATCATGGCACCTCTGCTACAGCTGGGGCCATGATAACCTACTTGCTGGCGCTTGGCGGAAGGTGGCCCCACCTGTAGTCTTAGTGGACCCAGCTGTAATAGGTTCCAGTGATCATGGCACCTCGTCTACAGCTGTAGCCACCATCCAACCTACCTGCTGCGTTCCATCAACCTATAAGAGGAGTGAAACGAGGGATTGGTAATCTTGTCTTTGTCACTTTACCGCTGGATTGACCCCAAGGTGCCAAGTTCCAGCGTTCCAGGGGAATCATATGTAAAAGGCTGGCACCTTTTTCCCTGGAACGTCCCGGTTCCACCTGCAGTGCAACCTCTCCCTCCCTCACTGCGTTCACTCCCTCACCCACATCCTCCCTCGCTGCGCTCACTCACAGGCTGCGCCCCCAGAGGGTCCCCCCTTGCTCACGCAATCTTATACATACCCTCTCTTCTAACGACTATACTCTTCTAACGACTATACTTCGACACCATGCTTTACTTCGGCCGCAAGCTTTACTTCTCTGTGAAATTATACTTCTTCACTACCGATCATCCTATTTCTATACTACTCTTCTCGTGCAACCTCTCTCAATCTACTTCGTCGTACAAACGCTCTCAATTGAGACTATAAAGCGCTGCGATGGGTTGCTGTGCGCAGCAACACAATGCAGTAAGACCGGCACCACGCATTGGACTGCTTTACATCTTCTGTTGCGTTTCTTACGTGTGTTGTGCCCTCAGCACAACCGGAAAAGAAATGAAAAAAAGAATCCTCTCTCTTTCATTGACACCTCCGCCTAAATCTACCGTCGCGTCGTGACAATCACATTGCAGTGCACATCGAACCGCATATTCCACAGCCTCACGCTGTTCATCAACTGCTCCGTGCTCTCCAAATACCGGTCGCGACCGAACATCGTTTCCACAAACTCCTCGCCCGCCTCGTCGCCCATCGATAGGGCTCCATCCTCTCCTACCGTCGCCGCTTTCCACATGAAGCCTTCACACCTCTTCACCAGCCCTTCGACTTTCCGCCACAACCTGGCTCCACTGGCCACGAAGTCGTCCAAAGTTTCTCCGTCCTCCGCACTGCACGGCCGTCCAAGACGACACTTGGCCGACTGTATGTTCGCCGCCAGCTTAATCAACAGTAGCCACAGATCCCCTGCTATCGGTGGAATCGGTGCTCCTCCATCGCACCACGTATGCACTGTCCAGTCATATACCCACTTGCCAAGTGAGTTCGCGTCGAAAACACTACCGAGTACCAATATAGGGACTTCCTCACGATCCCAATTCTTGGTTACATATCCTGACGGGATTCCCCAGACTTCTGCATCTGCGTCCGCCCTGCCCGGACCTTCGTGTTTACTGTGCCAAACACTCCCTTTAATCCTCCCGTTGCTCGTCCCTCGTCCCTCCTGACGCGTCTCTGACTGCGCTATTTTTCCCATATCCTAAATATGTTCACTCCCAATTGGCTCCCAACTGACTCCCAATTGACTCGTGTGACGGCGGCGGCGGTGTAGTAACGAAGATATGATGGAACCAGTTCTCCAGACGGGAAGGGATTCCCCTATATACCGCTCCAACAAAGTTCTCGCTTAATCGTTACAGCTGGACCCACTTCGTACAGGTGTGTCCACCCTGGGCCAGCAGTAGGTTGTGGCCACACCTGTAAACGAGGTGCCATGATCCCTGGAACGTTGGAACTTGGCACCTTGGTGTATTTCCTGCGGTAAAGTGACAAAGACAAGATTACCAATCCCTCTTTTCACTCTTCTTATAGGTTGATGGAACGCAGCTTGTTAGCGTAGGTTCCAGTGATCATGGCACCTCGTTTACAGGTGTACCCACGAGCCAACCTACTTGCTGGCGCCTTGTCACATGTGGGTACACCTGTACGAAGTGGGTACAGCTGTAAGGTGGAGTGTGGACCCTGAACACACGAGTATAAGGGAAACCCATTTCCCACTTTCTCTCGAGAAACTTTACCCACTTACACAGATCCCCGGCAGACATGGCGTACTCAAAATACAAGAAGCGCAGCGGTGGAAAGAGCGATGAGCGCCGGGAAGCATCCAGGGAGCACCTGAGCGCGGTGCGCAGAGACGCGGAAAAAGAGATCGAGAGGTACAAGACGAAGGAGGAGAGACTGGCGAGGATGGTGGAGGAGAAGGAGCAGACCATCGAGCGGCTTGAGAAAGATATTGACGAGGGAAGGGAACGGGAAAGGGAATTGAGGGGGAGATTGGCGGAGGCGGAGAGGAGGGCTAAAGAGGGGGAGGACAGACTGAGGGAAGCAGAGAAAGGTGTTGGTGACGGTGGGCATGCAGAAGTAGAGGGCAAGGGAAAGGGGAAGAGCAAGGGGAAGGGTGAGAAGCGGGGTGGTGCAAGAACGGGGAGGGGAGGTTGGGAGTTATGGCGTACGAAGGGGGAAGGGGAGATGTATGAGGCTGTGTTCAAGCGGGGGACGCCTTGAAGGGGATACGCTTTTTTCGATGTGTCCATTTTCTCCTTTTCTCTTTTCTTACAGTGAGGGTGATTGTGGGCTTTATTTCCCTCCATCTGGGATTTTGTCGGAATGGAGATTCAAATCTGCGGACGGGCTTTATGAAATGTATTACGGCTACTGTAAAATCCTTTTCAAGAGACCAATAACCCATCAACGCTTCACTGTGCCGGTCTGATGCCGTGGGCCGCTTCGCCCGCTGGCAAATTTTTGGTAGGCAAGAGCCTACTCACTCGCTTAAAGTCCACCTGTATGTAATTGAATTGGTGCTCTCTATTACTCGACTAAGCGGAAGTTCTTTGTCCAAGGGGCAAAGAATTTCCATAGCCGTCGCTAAAGGGGGCTCCATGATTGTTGTGCACTCTGTCCTTCATACATCTACAAGATCTTTCGTTCAACATTTATTTGTGGCTTGTGGTTTTACTTTGTGCACAACAGCAACAAAAAGACATTTATCGTCAAATTCGACAACCAAAAATAAACGAACAGGTGTTGATGGTAGCTAAAGCATGGGCGATAGCAATGGTGTTTTTGATCTGCAGTCAGTCAGTTGAAAGGGTCTCTAGACATTTTAGTACACACTTACTTGTCTGCCGTTGAAGATTATTGTCACCAACCGGTCTAGTTCCTCGTCAATTATGCTTGCCGCTCCATAATCTGTACATGCCCTTTGGAGAAAATTTCCCCAGAGACTCCTTCTTGCATTGGCATCTAGGGTGTTGTACTTTAACGTGAGATGGATTCTACTGAGAATCGCTTCGTCGAATTCGGATACCCGGTTGGTCGTGAGAAACAAAATTCCCTTGAAATAGGAGTATTAAGATTGAGGTGGAGCTTCGCAGCTCTGGGCGGTCATATTAGTCATCAAAAGTATGCATCATTACTTTCTGACGGTCATCTTCAAACGAGCTAGAAACCATCAAGGTCTACTCTATCAATGAGACGATGGACATGCTATCATTGCCAGAAAGCGAAACGTTCGAAACATACTTGGATTCCAAGCTCCGATCTTTCTCGAGGTGAGCGTGAGTTCCCCCTCCTTCTGACCCTCTAGTCTGGCTGATACTACTCGTCCTGTCAATTCCAGTCAAGTTCACGGTCGGTCCTACGAACAAATCTTTCCATGTACATAAGGCAGTTCTTGATAGCTGTCCGGTTTTTCAGAAGATGCTAGAACCAAACAAGTTCAATGAGGGTCAAGAACAAGTGATTTGCGCTGTTGGAAAAAAGAGCGAATCCGCGGGCACAGGATAAGTACTCCTGACGAGTGCTCCATTGGCGGGTACTTCCGATTTCTTTGCTCATATCTACACGCCATCCCTGATTTGTCTCACTCCCCATCGTCTGGTCACACTACGGAAGTTCTTTGCCCCGGGGCAAAGAACTTCTATCACGTGATGAAAACTCTCTAGTTCTCTTGTAGATAAAGTGTAGATAAAGTGTAGCAAAACGGTGCTTAACTTGCTCATCTCTAATTGATTTGAAGATAAATCTGTCTGACTATGTCGCTCTCGGTTGCTTACAGCCTGTTGTGGACTAACAGTCTCGCCCTCAGAACACTCACCCCGATGTCTTTCGTTTCTCGGGTTACAAATCGTGGCCACCCATACCTATCCTTCAACCTTCTTGCTGCGCCTCATCCTTCCACATAGCATCCACTCTTCGCTCCCGGCATCCACTTCCGGCCCCAGCATCCAATTCGTCCCAGTTTCTATTTCTAGAAAAAAGCCTGCCTTTCGAGGTCCTTAGTCGGAACTATCGATAGCAGCACTTAGAGAGGGAACCTGGCTCGGAATCTGCTCTACTTTTTGAAGTGAATCCCGTAAATGATCTAGAGCGTTGTCCAAAGGACGCTCTGCAATGATGGTGCGATAGTCTTGCGAGAGGTTGGCCATCTCAAGACAGAAGGTGCCGGGCCTTATCCTGTTGCGATTGTGGTGTCTCAGAGAAATCCTGATTAGCAAGGCTGCGTAAGCCTCAAGTCATGGGCGAAAGGTTGGTGAGAGATGGGGAGGAAAGGGTGGGAAACAAAATGCGCGTTTTGGATGACTAACGTTATTGCGTAGAAGCGCGCGATGCCCGCCGTATGAGGCAGATGTCATGCCAAGCTTCAAAGCAAGTCTGGATTTTTACTTCCAAAGAAGACCCTCTCCAATTTATCTGGCGAGAAACAATCTCCAACTGCACTACTGATAGAATTAGGGAAGGTTGTTGATCAGGTCTAAATTCCTTCGACATCTAGCTCTTTATCCAAATGGAGGCGCTTATCCTGGACCCCGGTGCACTGCGTAAAGCTTATCGCGACAGCATTACCACATTGCACAATAATGTTGTATACCGGAAGAACGTGGACGAAAGCATGGCTGCGGAGTCATGTTTCATCTGTACGGAGGATTGGCAGATTGGGGAAGAGGCGGTGACTCTGCGATGTGAATGCCCGTATTGGGCACACGAAGCCTGTTTGGCTAAAGCTGCATTTGAGACTAGCTGTTGCCCAACTTGCAGAACGTCCATGGCATCTTTGGACGAGGATATTGTCCTTACAACTGCCGCGGGCAAAGGGGATCTGACCAAAGTCAGGGATTTACTTGAAAAAGGCGTTCAGCCCTCACCACGGTCCATTTTTGACTCAACGCCGCTCTTGGCAGCCGCGGAAGGAGGCCACCACGAGATAATACGCTTGCTTGTAGAACACGGGGCCTCTGTAGCAGAACAGGATCGATATCAGCGAACGGCGTTGTACTGGGCGTCGAAGGGCGGGCACCAAAAGACTGTAGCAGAGCTCCTTTCGCATGGAGCAGACCTGTCCGGCGTTCATAAACAGGGCCAAACACTGTTACATCTAGCGGTGATGAGTGGGTCTACAGAAACGGTAGCACTAGTTGTTGACAAAGGATCTGGCTTGTCTGCTCGGGATCACGAGGGGAAATCGCCATTACATGTAGCGGTCGATAGGCGGGACAAGGAGACAGTCAGTTTACTTGTTGGCAGAGGAGCCGAAGTGTCTCCTATAGACAGGTGCGGATGTACTCCGTTACACTACGCTGCTCAAAGAAACTATGGGAGAGTGACGAAGATCTTAATCGACGGAGGTGCAGACGTAACAATTAGGGACATGACGGGACGCACTGCAAGGGAGTTGGCCGTGGAGAAGGACGCTAAGCATGCTTTGGAAGCTCTCGACGGCGAAGAGTTGACTGGTTTTCGTTTCTTCCAGGGCAATTTCATTAAGGTCTAGTCTGTTTGCACCTCATTCTTTACAACCAGGAAAGGAAGACTTATGATTGTCCTATATGCAGCGCTGGGGTTCCTATCGGGTTTTGTATCACAGAATGTCTTGGCCATTGCTCAGATTATCTACAAAGAACTGTGTTTCTACACGAGCGTGGACGAAATCAATGTCTCATAAATGTTCTGCCTCACCCATCCCACACCAGCTACATTCGAAAAGACATGACGCTCACTAACGAGGATCACGTTGATCGCATGTTCAGAAGCTGACAAGCAAGGATCAGTCTAATGACAACATATACGTCTGGCAACAATCGAGTGAGGAATCTTCATGAAAAGTAACAGCACAATGGAAATTAATTCTCTTTAAACCGAAAGTGTCTTGCTGTAGCTTATCTATGATCAACTAGCTCCCTGTCATCCTCATTTTCCCCGCTCACCCACAAGATCATCGGCACGGACAGCAATTGCCACCTTCATCCTCTTTCTTTTATACTCTCTTGTCTTTGGGAAGGTATCACTTCTTAATTGCGCAAATAGTTCTAAGCTGACATTGCTGTGACAGAGACCAATTTCAAAGCAGTGGCGCAACAGTCGATTCTACGAGTGATGGGACGAGCCTAAAAGCGGTCGCACCACGCATGGTCCGAGATTGGGTTGTCGATAATGTGCCACCTAGGAATAGAGAATGGATTTTCAAGGTCGTTAGCGAGTCGCTCGCCGATTCACGAGATGAAAGAGAATTAGGTCAGGTCTTCGCCAGCGAATGGATTAACAACGATCGCGAAGATGTGATAGAGCGGGTGACCGAAGCCACAGATGACAACAGGACAGTTGCTGAAGGACTTGTGGAGGTCGCCGTTGGAATAAGAAGTTATTAGTTGTGATAGTCCTTACATATGCTCCACTGTGTCCTGATAGAAAAATAGTGAACAATATCTCCAAACTCTTCGGGCTGTTGCTGGTCTTGTCCGACAGATCATTGCAATGATCCCGGTTATACAGGGAGCAGGAACTGATGTGAAAGCTTTACGTCCATATCTTACGAGCCTCAGTCATGAAACTTTACTTCGATTATTTGTGACAGTGCACTATGGGGGTAACGGCACGTAATTACCTGAGGGCTATTAGGGAACTTCGATAGCACCCTAGAAACGATGATGCTATCCTCATCAATGATGACGAATTAAATCCACTTGAATCACTCCTTGTTTTGATATGAGCGAAATACTTGAATCTTAGTGGAACATTCCCATTGCCTTGTTTCTGCCCGGTTCCTATTTTCACTTACAGCCAACTTGTTCTCCCAAGATTGTAACTCCGCCGGACCAGATCTTGTCTTCGAAGAGTCCTTGGGATGCCAGATTTAGCCGTAGTGGGTCAGACTCTCCACCGCGCCGTGGCCCCTGAAGTCTGCTTCAAAATCTACAACCCCTTTGATCGCAGTCAATAGATGGGATATTGCGAGCGGAGAACCCTCTTTTTTTGCCAACGCAAGACCAGTGCGCACGGCATTCTTGATCTATATCAAATGGTCAGCGCAACCTTCACACGCTTACTTGATTGCGCCCACCTGACGGCCGTTGAGCAGCTTCTCTGTCAAAGCCTTTAGCTGCTTTGGGTTGATGGTCGCCACGCCGTGGGACGTACCGGTCTTTTCCAGGAAGCCAACCCATATGTTTTCCCTGGCCTGCGCATCGAGATTGTCAAATCGCAGCGGAAAATGTACTCGGCTGATGATTGCTTCGTCGAACGTTTTTATGCGATTCGTCGTGAGGAACATAATGCCCTGGAAATATTCCAGTTTGCGTAGAAAAACAGAAACCAGAGAGTTATTGGTCAGCATTCCGGATGATCGTTGCTCGAGGAATACGTCAGCTTCGTCCAATAGCAAAATTGCCTTCCAGTGGCTGGCCAGATGGAGGATCTTGTTTAGATTCTCTTCGAGATTGTTTGGATCACTGCCTAGTTCACCAGCACTGACCTATTTAATATTAGCATAGTCGTGCTAGCCTTTGTACACACGTACTGAATAAAGCGGCTTCTGCAGGTGCTCAGAGATGCCCTCGGCAGTCAATGTTTTCCCTACACCGGTGGGCCCACTACTGGTCCATTAGCACGTGATGATACTCAAGTTGTTTGAATCATACTGGAGGAGAGAGATGATTCCTCGGCCCTTTCCAGATACAAAATCATCAAAACCCTGATCTTGGACACTTTCTGCAAGCGCCTGTATAATCACTTTCTTTTCCTTTGCAAGCTCTAGGCGATTGAACGGTGCCGGATCCCATTCAATGTCCCTTAGTTCCGCAACGGCGAGCTCGACTGCAATCACCGATCAGTTGTAAGTAATCCGATGCAACAGAATGTCTTACGCCACATCTTGTCTTCCAAAGAATATCCCAGTAGCGTCGGGCTGCATATGAGCAGATCTTCTGGTCGCACATCTTTCGCGAGGACCTGTTTTGCCGGTGCAGGTTGCGATTCAGCGGTAGGCTCTGACCATAAATCATGCTCCAGAGCATCGTATATGGATTTTTGAGGTTGATGGAACTTTGATGTTCTGTAGTTCGGGTTGGCTTCTTTGAAGGAGATTGCGTCCACGATGACCCTACTTTGCACGTGAACTTTCATCGGATTGTCTTTGCGTACGTAGAAGGCTTTGCCGCGGTAATACTGATGACGAACCCCTAGAAGGGAAAAAAATTTACGCCCACAGCTAAACAGTTCGTTCCGAAGAGTCTTTTCTTCTGCATGAAATCGAAGCGGGAAGACTTCGAGGTCACAGATTTTCTGTACTCCGTGGAAGTTCTTGATATTGAATTTTATTGTCGCTTCTCCGAAAGACTTGCCATCATGATTCAAGTAACGGCAGTCCATGCTGAAAGACTTTCCTTCTAACAATGAGGTTTCCTCCTGAGAGGAGACGATTCTGACGCATCTTGGTTGACCAGATCCAGAACAAGTCGTGAACAAGAGATCGTTCGGCTTGAATATGGCCCAAAGAAGTTCAAATGTGATCTCACCGTGCTCGAGTAAGGGATAGAGACTCCGGGCAACGGGGGCAAAGTGGCTGTGCAAGAACCGCAGTAGTAGGCGGATTTGCTCCATGGTCAACGGATCATCCGAAGGAATGCCTACCAGCTTTTTGCCGTGAGCTTTAAGCTCCGCGATATGGTGGAAAAGGATCGCCGGGTCGACCTTGGAGTGATCAGTGACAACATGAAGAGTATTACTGGCGGAGCAAACTTTACCGTAGGCATATCCTCATGGAAATTTAATCCCGGGACGTCTTTCAAGACCTCCCTCAGAACTTCCCTCAGGGCCTCTGACTTGACGTCAATGAAGGGTTTCCAACTAAGGTTCGATTGATCTTGAGCATTGTCAGAGTAGGATACTCGAGTGATGCTGCCGCGTCCTTACCGAACTGTTTGCGTAGAACGAAGACATACTGATCCAGTTCATGGACATCTGTTGTTGGCGACGCTGCTTCCTCGATCTTGTGGCCGTGGGTTTCCTTATCCCAGCTAGAATCTTACGTCAGCTTACTCGGATAGTTGGTTGTGGGATTTGTTAGCCCGTACATCTCATTCACAGTCTTGTACTCCATCTTCGAGGCACGTTTCTTTGGTTCGCCAGCTTCAGTATTCTCTGCAGCTTCATGTTTGGCATCTTCAGATTTGACTGTAGTGTCCGCCTTTTGCATTGCCTGAACAAGCTTCGCGGCAAGCAGCTCAATTAGTTCGGCAGTGACCACCTGCGAGGATGGCCGTGAGACCATGTTGCTTGGCTCCATCTACTCGGATAGTCGGCTTTTAGACAACGGGGCTTCAATGTTGTATATCTGTGAGGAACGAAGGCAAGAGTGTGCCTCAAGGGTTGTGTCCTCGAGAGATAGTGAACATTGTAAGGACAAACTCAGAGGAAGCAGTGATGGAGGACTGATATATATGTCGTCCAAGAGCTCAGACGCGTCCTCGGCATAGTTTCTTCTCCTTTTGGCCATGAAGATAGCCCGTCGAGGACACCATTTCATGCATGACTGCAACTCAAACTGAGCTTGAGGTGACCATGCGCGTTATCGCATTAGCTGGCGCGATAGGCTGGCGAGGTGGATAGTTTCGGCGCGGCGCAACCCCGCTTCAACTCGCATCACCTTAATTCGCATCACTTCAACTCGCTCACTTTCAACTCTCATCACCTCAACTTGTAATCACTTTAACTCGCGTCACTTCACCATGCCATCGGATCAGAATTTAACGGATGAAAAACTGCTTGAACTAGTCGAGAAAGAACGGCATACCTTCTCCGGTGATTATTTTCCACTGCACCACAAGAACCTAGACGCCGTCAAGAAATGCTCGGACCTAATTGCGCAAGATCGCAATTCAATACACCGGAATACCCCAAAGACACGAGCACATACTATTCTCACAGATATCTGGGCACATCTTCCAGAAGTGTTCGTGCTATGCTCATTGGCTATAACACCAACTAGGCTTGGCACATTAAAATCGAGGGATTATCTTCGAAAGCTTCTAAAATGGTGGGAGAAAGCCGAGCAGCCCAAAGCATTGGTAGAGACCATTATACGGCTGTCAAAAGTCCTGCCTCCACGCAAAGTGGGCTGTACCAGTATTCCAAGTGAAGTCCCTCCATGAAATTTGGACTTTATTATTGACGTCAACAGATCGACCCGCATTCAAGCGTCGCAGGACTTCGCGAGCGTCTTCACGAGATAACACCACGGAGCCTGATGTAAGCCCAATCGACAGGCTACATTTCTCACACGAAAACCGTGAAGACGATGCAGGTGCGTGAAGATGGCCCAAAAGATGTATACTTTAGAGTTGACAATGATAGTGGAATCGTCCCCCAAGCGTTCGAGACCATCAGAGCTGTCTGCACCGACAAATGCTTCAGGAAGCCTTGCTGGGGCGTCGGTGGACAGTTCTACTGGGACAAAGAAAACAAATCAGCCTACGGAGAATCAAAATCTGTCTATTGGCGGCTTATCGAAAATTGACCCGACAAGCACGACTTATATCGCGACATGTGTGAACAGTTTCATATCTTGGTTTATTTGAAACAGGCTGATTAGAACTAGACGTGCCTTCTCAAACTGTAAAAAACCTGCAACTCGAAGATCTCTTTGGCTTCCTTACTGAATATCATGGAGGATGCACGCCGTTAGCTATACAACTTTGCTCAGACGATCTTAGTTTCTCGCCGTCAATTGAGATAAAATTCGGATCGTCGAATAGACCAGACGCCAAGATACTCTTCACGAGAGACATTTGCCAAGAGCTACTTGGGCATGTCATCGAGAAGGGAAAGTCCGAGTTAGAATTTGGCCTATAGTTGCTCAAGTTCGGGGGCGGATATATAGAACTGTGGACTGTCCGTAAATCATACATCCTTGGTTAGATTGTATCTCGGCCATGACGAAGCCAGTCTCTTCAGGACCTGTCCTGACAACCTGATCTGCAAAGCCTCCACCAGCGATTTCCACAAATCCTCTCCCACTATTCTTGTCGACCACGACGGCGCAAACGTTTGGCGCCCGTTCAGATTTAAAGGCACCTTTTCCGGTATCTTCTCCGGTTGTTTCGTCCTGATCAGTTTTGACATTGTCCTTGCCAGCTATCTAGACAGTAGTAAGTACATTTCAGAATCATTCGTGCAGTGGGAGACTTTCTTACCAGCTCTTCCGCCTTGTCTTTGAGTTTTTTCTTCTCATTTGCACCCCTCGCCATACTTATAATGAGGTGGCAAATGGGCCTCCCCTAAATTGAAGTGAGATTGTAGCGAAATGTTTTACGTGAATCGTACACAACGTCCGTCAGGCTCGGATGGATAAGGAAAGATACGGTCGAAATAGGCGAAGTCGAGTACTCAAAAAGAGAGCCGTGCTTCGCACTTTGACAAGCTGGGCCCTGTATGAAGGGTAGCAGGTCGAGTGGTCCCTCTAGAAATACACCTGATGAAATGTTTCGCTGGCTGTGAACGTTGATGCCCGACGGAGGGATATGCTGAACTAGCTGCCCCTCAGCGCAGTTCGGTCGTGGATGATGGAGAAGGCGACCGTGAATCCCAGCAGAAAAACGGCGGGAAGTGACTGCAGAGTTTTTGAACAAGTCAGACGCTGTTCACCTTGAGAATTGCGGATTGGCGCTGGACAACAGACTGGAGAGGAAGGCCGGCGATATGCGCAAAGCCAAAGGCGATGTTGATGTGTCAATGGTTGAGAGAATTTTGCGTCATTTAATTCACTGAAGCGCATGTGACGTGCAAAAGAAGGGGATAAGCGGTGGCCGAAGAGAGTTGGAAGAAGCCTTGGATTTCTCACCATCGGCGTTGGTGCCCGACGACAACCCCAGTTCGAAGTGGGGCTAACGTCACGTGTGAAATCGCGACATTTAATTCTAGACGTGGTAATCTACTCAAAAGATGTAATTACGTGTGAACGCCGTAATGTCTGATGACGTTCCCGCTGATTCCACATCTCCGTCCGACTTGCAGAATCAAAATAAGCTCTAATCACTAGCCTCATTTATACCCCTTCCGCTCCCTAATTCCCATCAGATCTTGCCAAGAGCTTCACCTTCAGCGTTCTACCCCCCTCGCCTCCCAACCAATCCATTCAATCCCGTAGCTGCGCCGGCTCTAACAGCATTGCTCACAACACCAAGCGTCACGCCGCCAGCGCCCGCGCTATGCAGGGTCGCAAACAGGCCCTGCGCCACGATGGGGTGGAGCAGAGATTACAGATTGATGGACATAAAACATGTCTTCGTGCCGGCCGACTTTGATGGGGATGATGTAAGACTTGTAGAGACTAAGGGAAATCGGTCCTATAAGAATGTCCTATGGAGAAAGCGCAGATAGACTTACGAAGGGGGCCCTGACGCATTTAACCTATCACGTCCAGCCTCCAGTGCGTTCACTATGCCAGTCAGTTTGCGGTAGCAAAAACTTCAAGACATCAACAAATTCCGACTAATGTTCATTTCTGCAGGATCCTTTACTGTTGTTGATCTTGTCACTTCGCAACTTGAGACGGACGGTGTCTCGTCACTTCGACAACGAATAGGTGAGGATATATCCGTCTGCTTGTATGCTTTTTTAGTCATTTGTTGGAAAATAAATTGGAAAGCATTTAATCGTCAAGTGAATGGCATGAAGATGAGGGTATAGCATCCCTATTCAAGACGCAACGAAGATGTTCATGGCTGTGAAGGTCTGACACAGTAAGCTTTAGTCTATATTTTACCCCGCTTCTAGTAGCTGGATCAGGTGATTGCTCAGACCACCGCACGCACCTTCCCCTCCTTTCCTGTCCATGTCAGAGGTAAAAGGACGAGCGAGTCACTTACTTATTTGTGGTGACCGCTGGTATGATGGACAACTTTCGAGTTGGACCGGAAGCCCTCCCACGAAAATTCTATCGCGTCAATTACAATGGCACATGGTCTGAATATGTACCCAGCACGGGCTTCAAGGCTGCGGGTACGAACACCACCTTTCAATTAGCTACTCAAGTCGACCGTTTCTGGCCATCTATCAAAGATCAACTCAAGTGGAACTCTGGTGTACGCAGTCCTTACATTTCCCTATTCAATGATAGAAGACACGCGGAGAATTGGGCACTACGCTGGGAAGACAACAACAAGCAACCATGTGACGTGTGGGAGATCGATGGGACAATGTTGAGGGATGTCTATGTCTTTCATCCTTCTACACTACAACGACAACAACCAGCACGAGCTCTTTTCAGGACTGAGCCCTCGGAATACCTATGCTTAGATCTCATCCCGGAAACCGCCTTCATCAGTCGCGAGAGCACATTAGATATCAAAGCTAGTAAGCGGCACAGGGAAGAGATGGCAGAGCACAGACAGCAGCGTCCGGGCACGCATTGGGTGCCAGAGTTGTATGGCTATTATGATACAGATGACGAGTGCGAGACGAACAACGGCAATGATGATATGATCAAAATGATGGAGGGGGATTGGTAAAGTATATCAGAACTGCGGGTAGGGGGAAAATATGGATGGGAAAACAGAGTCAAGCATTAGCTTTCAAGGGTGGAGGTTCTATCCTTGCAAGGTTCATTATTCAGGAAGGCTTCTGAGTTGCTTGTAATACGGCTTTTGGCAGCTGTTAGGTTGACTGTTCCTCGAAGGAAAGGGTCTTCCAAGAACTCAAATCCCATGTAGTAGAGCTGCCGAATGAGCCAAGGCATTCGGGCCGATTTGCCGATGAGTTCGCGCTCCAGAAAGCTCGCGGCGTTGACCGCAGAGAGTGTAGTGCGACGAAGCCGTTCTACTGCATCGTTCTGCAGCTCCATAAGCACATCAGGGTCAACACCAAGGTCTTCCATGATTTTGATGTACTGGCGATTGAGATACATTGGAAGTGGGCGTGAGGCTGATCCACATGTTTCGATATCTGACGCGCTCGAACCCGTAAATTTGATCATAGATCGGCGAAGCAACAAGGCCTCGCCTTTGAGCCTGGTGTCGAAAGAGATCATTCCCTTGGCTCCTGCGCAACAGAAGGTCAGTATCAAGTCCATTATCACTGGCTCTTACTACAAAAAACTTGGGTCGCTGCCTCGGAGCCGACAAACAAGCCACACTCGATCATGAAAACTTTCGTAGCTCATCTTACGGTGCAGGAATCGTACGGTCACCTACCGGCGAACCGGATCTGATACAATGTCGGCTTCAGGCCCCTCGCTGGAGAATAATCTTTCCAGAGCATCGCCAAAATCTCCACCGAGATCGTTCCCACACCATCGGAAAAGACTCATCCGTTCCTCTCGATGTCCACGATCTCGCCAACAGTCGCCAAAGATATTTTCACGGCTCCTTCGGTGTTGGAAAAAGCTTGACCGATTCTCGCAGCACATTTCGCCGGAGATCGGATTGCAGAGAAATCACCAAGCTTGGTAATAACGGCGGCGGCATTAGTAGTGCCCCGTCGTGCTCGAAAGGGGCCATGAACGAGCAAGTCTGTTCCCGTAGTGACGAATGCGAAAAGCCAAGGAACGCGAAGCGACGACCCGCTATGGAAATGACTCCGTCAGTTACGATTGCCTTGTGAACAAGACCGATGTGTGGATATTGCTTCGTAACCGTGGAGTTGTGAGATAGCTCTCGTGTGCTGGCCTTCTCGTTTTCTCTGAGGAGCTTCTCTAAATGTTCTATGGCAAATACTTTGCCGTCGATCTCGGGGCCCGCAAATGGAAGTTGTCTAGACAGTTTTCGAATAGCATCAGCGCCTGTGAAGCCGCCCGAACGATGGACGAGCTGCAAGACATGGGGTAGTAGCTCGAGCACCCGAGCTGGAGGCAGATAGCCGTTCTGAGCAAGTCTCTGCATCTGAAACTGGAGACCGAAGCTAAACGAGTTATATCGATTGCACAGGGCCGACATGAGCAGATCCATTTCTGTCGCACACGATGATCTAGGCGCAAAGACAGAAATAGGCCATGGGATACTTGGCGGCATCTCCCAGCCTCTTTGAAGTAGTAGGCCAATGGGACGGATTTTGCTGGGGTTCGAAATCAGTATTCGATATACAAAACAATTGCTTATGATACCCTCATGATGTCTACTAAGGCTTGTTACTCTTGTCCTTCTGAGGTTCGCTTGTGCTCTGAGATCTAGACCTAGAGCATCAAACTGAGATTGAATGGAGTTCGGATCGCTTATAGACTGCTGATAGACTCTTGAAGCTTCAGAGAGAGTGATAGTAACCGAAGGGTCTTGGAAGCTTCCGGTCGTAATGGACTGGACGCTTGAATAGGGAACATCGAGTCGGTACCTCACCGCGGCAGTACCGTCAGAACGAGCCACCAGCGCTAGGTTTTTCTTCCCGAACATGATGGAACCCATTCTTGCGTCCACGACCTGAGAGACGAAGGCTAGGTTGAAAGCTTCGTAATCCCAGAGACCACATCGAACCAAGGTATACTCGAATTCACGGTCAACCTGCTCAGCGGAACCAACTGCCGATATCTTGTTGCGGGCCCGGTTCCCTTTGTCCTTTGCGTCTTTCCGTAAGGTCTGCAGTAACATCTCATCGGACTTGAATTTGCTCGGGGAGCAGAAAAGATCTCTGTCCATGTATTTCAGGGCCTGTGTTCCGATGTACTTTTCACCTTTTCGGGAGGCCAGTCCATAGACATTGAGGAAGTGCTGGGCTTTCCCGGCATCGAGGACCGTCAGTATAGCACATCCTCGACTTTTCAGCTTATGACAAGAGAAAACGTCAATCCCGAATGGTCGGAACTGATTCTGAAAGAATGACTCCAAGTTTTTGTTACTGGCCTGGTCTGGTACGTTACGCACGAAGATGTCCATGACAACGACCTCAAAGCATTCTCTTCAGCCGTTCGTGGAGTAATTGCTACATTTGCTGCGAAACTAGTGGCTGTGACTCATATTGGGCTTTGCCAACAAGCTGCCGTACAAAAGGCGGGATATGGGTGGCGAGCATCGGGCGCCAAGACTCTCTGCAGAGACAACTGTTTTTGGGAGATATATATACAAGGAATCCAAACCAGCGAGAGGAATCCACTCTTAAAGTCATTGATACACAATGGTAGGTCAAAAGTGCTCAGATCCCAAACGAATGATTGGTGTTTGATTGGACCAAACAAAGACCCACCCTCATGAAGCAACTCGTTCGCGGTACAATCTGCAGCATGTGATGGATACGGTTAGCTCGATTTCCCGAATCTGCACCTTGCATTATCGTGGCCTCAAAGGCTGCCCTGAGAACCTTGTTCGGCCCAAGGTCCTACCACATACTTAGATTCACAGAATTCTCTGCATCAACCACCTTGTTGATCATTGCTGAATGAACAACATTCACTTCAAAATTTGCATCGTGGACCTTTCAACCTTGAAAATTATTATTACGAGGCAAATGTTCCGGCATTCTTTCAACAACAGAACATGAGCTTCGCCAGCAATAGCATGGAGGACAAATTAAGTAGCTGTCAAGCGATTGATGAATTTCAGGATCCCAACTTCCCCTTCCATATGACTCCCTCCAGAGTAACGACTAGAACTGCGCAACACGCCGCGATGGTCATGGAGATTATCCGTCTCCTTGTCCGTGATAACACTTAAACACCCGGCTATCCTCTGCCAGACTGCCCTGGTAAGCTTCTTTCCAATTGGTTCTGAATTGCCCTCCCTGGAAAAGATCCTCTCTCGACTTTCGGATTACACGGTGAGCTCAGCAAACTGTTCGTGCGCTGTTGAACCGATGAAGGTCCAATAGGGTTGCTGACACTGATCCTCCTTTTTCCACTGGCACTGTTTATCTTTTCGTTTCTGGAGTTAATGCGATCGACTTGCTCTTTGGATTCGAGGTCTCCAGCAACGACAACGCTTTGATCCGACCACAAGGAAAACCCGGCGTGCAAGGGAGAAGGGTTTTCAAGGATGCACACCCGCGGGAACAGTGTCATCACGGGCTCCTCGGAGCTGGGGATGAGCGCTGTTTGCGCTGCGGTCAACGACACTGCATCATCATGCTCTTCATGAAAACCTCAATTCCAACCTTTACCCTCTGTGCCAGCTAGAATCCTTTCCGGGCTCTTCTGTGCCTGACTTCAGAGTTCCACAGCATCGCGAAGGAGAGCTTCAAGCCCGCTTTTGAATGCCTCGCTCTGGGTTTGGTTGAAAAGCAGTGGGGCTAGAAGACTACCTGCAATATCTGCCACTGTATTCACAATCCTAGTCTCGTGGATTCGCTCATCTGGGGCATGAGCGACGAGCAAGAGAGACCGGAGGATAGCTTCCTGACGAGGGTTCTTATTGAACAACCGATTCAGCACGTCCGCTAGTTCATCTCTAGCAGGAGACTCGAGGGTATAGAGTGGCTGGAGTATTTCCTCAGAGACTTTCTTCGCGATGATTGCTTCAGCAGCAGCCATGCGAAGATGCTTGGACGCTTGAGTGTTCGATATCGGGATAGGTCTGGAAATTGCGGAAATGAACCGCGAACGCTGTAGTGCAATGAACAGGTCATCCTAAAGTTCAGTTAGCCAGGTAAATTGATGACTCGGGGAGGAGATGTTTAGTTTACAGCATTAATCTCTTTTGGCACTGTGGTAAAAAAGTATTTCCTTGCCAAGTCGCGGAATCTCATCGAGAGATTCATCAGGTTAGAGGAACTGAGCAATACGTTAACGATATGGACGAGCGTCGTTCCTTTCAGCAAACTGACAAATCTGCACTTAATTCTTCCAGTCCTATTTCATTCTTCATCTTCTCAAGCTCTTTTCGACAGGTTCTGAGCAATTCCTCACTCCCGACGAGAAGAGTTGACTTATTAGACAGCTCACCCTCCGACTTCTTAAGTTTCTTTTCAACTATATTCAACGTCTTCTGTAGCCTCTGTACTTCTGCGGCCTTTTCTTTCACGGCTTACGTTACTTTTCGGGATGTTTCATGCTTCATTTCCTGTATCCTCTGATTGAAGAGCTCCTGGCTGACAGAACCCCTTTTCAAGGCTGCGACTTGACCTTCGAGAGACTTGATCTTATCGTTGGCATCATCTAGATCTTCTAGCAGCTGAGAAGCTTTATCATCCCGTTTTCTGTCACTCTCGGCAAATCCTTTAATCATCTGCTGTTGACCTGTCTTGTATTCCGAAATCTCTGATTCCAGCATTTTCTGCTTATCTAAGGCATCCTCCAACGAGCTTATGTGCTTTGAAAATGGTAGCATATCTTTGAAACAAGCTTCGAACTTCTTCCATCGACCTGCAAATTTTTCGTGCCCGAGAGAGTTGACGGACGTTGACGCCGTACTACCTGAGCCGTTGATTTGCGTTGAAGGACCAGGCATACTGGGTATGGTCTGAAAAGGAAATCGAGAATCAGCAGCCTTAGGTGCCGATGTGGATTTGGACATAAATGTAAACGGTCAGATGGTGTGTATTATCTGAGAACCAAATGGTAGATTCACGTTCTCGTGTGAAATACCAAATGCTATCTGATTTCAACGATCTCAAAAAGTCAGTTGTTTGCTTGCTACAGCTATGTCCCAGCTGGAAGAAAGGTAATAAAGAACTGGCCAAGGCAGAGGGAACCCTCGTTGGTTTTGTAGATGTGACTCTATCCTTATCCCCTCCTTTCCTCGATTTGAGCTCGAACGACCCATGATCGGCTTAGGCGCATTCACTGGCTCTCCGCCAGCCGACCTGCAGAGCTCCCGTCCGTTTTCGGTGAGTTGCCTCAAAGACATTCGAGAACCAAGTGAGCTGGCAACAGTATTGGTTCAGTCGATGATTTTCGAAGTTGGATGGATGGATCTGGCAGCGGGCATCAATAGGTCCGAAGCCTAGTTTGAACTAACCGAACCCGTAAATGGGTCTTCCTAAGGTCCAATCAACATCGAAGTGTCCATCTTCCAATGAATCACTTGGTGCACGCTGACTGATCGTTAGTGCGGCTCCCGTTTCATAGAACATTCCATATATTTCATAATCTGATGCATGTCCTATTGACAATCCAATTAACTTGACTGGTAGAGTGTATATTTGTGCACCAGAGACAAGATGTCCGGACAACACCCACGCCTTCCTCAGAGGTACGAAACGTTTGTGGAGCGTGCAAACGCAGTTCAGCGCAGAGCCGCGAGACATCAAACCGCGGAGAGAAACGCAGAGGCACAAATTTTGCTTGATCCTCGAAGGGTTCTTCCGGTCGCAGATGGAATTCAGCCGAGCAGTCCATCATTGCAAGATGAAACCGACAATCTGCCAGCTGAATTGGATGGCCAAGCCGACGTGGCCTCCATGAACCGACCTCCTTCATCACCATCTCCGCAGCCATCCCTCAGACTTCGTCACGAGCCCTCAGTTACTCCTCCATCGTCATCTAACGAAAACAGTGATGAGAATGATGGCAGCATGGAATCTTCAAGTGAGACTATTCGAAGCCTAGAGGCTCGACTCGAGCAAGAAAAAAGGCTTCGTAGTCTGGTCCAGCGAGACTTGAAGCAAAGGAAGCAGGAGATAGCAGAGCTGGAGCGAAAAGCTCAAATAGCCCATGACCGTCAAGTCGAAGCCATTGAGAATGACTCATCAGCTCAAGCAGCAAGTTGGGAAAGAAAGTACGGCATGCTAAGGGAGGTTTTAAGAAGAACTGAAGAGGAGAAGAGTCAGTTGACAAAAGAAATTCGAGAGCATGAGGTCAGAGAGGACAAGTTACGCAGACAGCTGCGCAGAGCATGGGAAGGTCTTGACGAGCAGCAGGAAAGGGACAGAGTCATGGGTAGTCGTTTGGGGGAGGCCGAGAATAACATTGCGAGACTCGGGAACGTGGTAGCTCAGCTGGATGATCACCAGGACAGAGGTATAGAGAGGGCGAGGAACATAACCACACTTTCAGATTCACAAACTGCTGAACAGCAGCTTAAGGGTCATCATCGAAGAGAGCGCAGGGGATGTGGTACTGGCGATTACGAGCTGGTAACCACCCAAGACCCTCGGGGCAACGTCAGCTTGCGTCATGCCATCACTCGTCCCATAACGCGAAGACAGGCGTATTTGTTTGGCGGGTAGAACGGGAAATAATGGTTGAGAGAAAAGGCCGGCGCGGCAAAAATTAGTTAATCTATCGTGTACAGGCATGAAGAGTTTAATCAAGAGAGTGAACGGATACTTGAGCGATCGGTAAACCTGGAAGAGATCGAAACGAGACGCGGAAGTGCACATGCCTGCCAAAGTTGTCTATTCTTGAAGCGTGCAAGTACGTATGGCCGCAGAAGAAAATGGGCCAAGAATCAGTTGAGAGGAATTGGTAGTTCAAAATCTGCGTCTCGACGCGTTCTCCTTCCAGTTTTGTAGCAGTTCCGGCGCGGTGAGACGACCTCAGTCCACCCAGGACTGTTTCCATTGAACGAGATATTGCTTCGGGGTCTTCCACGCCCTTGCTTCACATCCCTTTCAGCCACAATTTCTCCCTCCCAACTCTGTCGCTCATAGATGACAGCCGTCCGAGATGTCGAACCCAAAGGTTGATAGAGGGAAGAGTCGTATTGACAGGTTAGAAAATTGGGAACTTATCACTACAGATAGAATCAAGAACATGTGTATCTCCTCTGCGAACGAAGTAGTCAACGATCACCGGCCCTTGTCTGCACGAGCCGGTCTGCCCCGTATGCATCCACGCTGAGCTTGGCCTTTTCCCTCGAACTTCCGTAGCAATTCCTGTGCGTTTCCTAATTCGCTTCTGCGCAGCCACGTGTCTTCCCAGCGCACCTTGTATTCTTGCCCCTCCCTCGTCCGTCTCTTGTTAAGAATCCTTATGATTTCCCATTCCTGCTCTTCTTCACCCTCGTTCAAACCTGCAGTATCTGCTGTGCGCTTGAAGGAATGCAAGTTTTTGGTTGCGCCCGTAGCCGTCATAGGCTCGGTGGCCGTAAGGAGCGTTGGGCTCCACATGCACGACGAGGTAGCCTGGTCTGCCATTGGTCTTCCGATGTCATCTCTGAGCGGAGACTGCCCCGAAACCAGTGGCGGTTCAGGAGCTGGCGAGACTTTTGGGGACCGGAGAGAGTATGGGACGATATTGTCTGTACTGCACCCAGCAGGAGAAGCCTCGTCGTTCTGGGTATCGCCGTCCTGGTCCTGGACTACAACTGGGATACCTGTAGAATATTAGACGGCCATTCACTTCTTGAACTAGAAATGCGCATTTCACACTCACCTTGATTACCGACAGCTTCATCTCGATAAGGTGGCAGACAGCGGCGACGTTTGATCCGCCGCTGCGACGGAGGCCTCTCGCGAGCGGCAAACCGGCACCTTTTCTTCGTAGAAGGTAGCAAAGGCGTCTTGCACTTGTCTCAATCATCATCGAATTCCTCTTTATCCTCCCACTCAGCTCCTTTGTCCCTAACTTTGGTCCCATCTCCTTCTCCCTCATCGGCTGGGTGATCAGACTTCATATTTCTGCGGGGCTCGTCGCTTGATTCACAGGTTTGTTCATCGTGTGTCGATGAGAGAAGGGTATCGCGGGGTGGACGAGGGCGATCTGAGATGGAATCTATTGTCTTCTCGTGGAAAATGGGGCATCTAGATCGGCGTCATCTGTCAGTCATGAAATCATCGAGCGGGGGTTTCAATGGTTCTACCCAGCTTTCGAGCTCGCTATAGATGTCGGTTGAGTTTCAGACACGTCTCGTTCCTCATTCGATTGCTCAGCGCTCGGGTCATTGCTCGTATAACTCATCGCTGAGTCGATTTGCCGCCAATCATGTTCATCTTCTTCAGCGTCAATAGGCTCTGAACCAGCGTCAGTCTCGCTATCATCGTCGTCGTCCTCATTCAATAAAATGGGGTCATCTAAAAGTCATGAGCAACGATGGTTAGACGAGGAAAATCATGCTACTTACCTTGAGAGCCGCCTGATCTCAAGTTACTAGAATTCAACAATTCTTTCTGTCCGTCATATTCACGAATAAGAGCAAGTCTTCGCGGATATCTGAACTCGGCAGGCTGGCGACGCACTTGCAAGAAATTCAGTTGCTCTGTATCAATGTCTCGCTCTACTTGCCGCGCAGCGAGATCTACTTCATCTGATGCCGTCATATTCATGACTTGCACCACGTCGAGGGCTTGCAAAGTTTCGTCTCAGTAATCGAGTCTTGCGGAAATAGCATTACCGCTAACGGACGGAGCTCGGATATTCGTTTCTTGGATGTGTCGACCTTTGAAGGCGGGTGTTTCCCTTCGAGAAGATGGCGGTTGCCAGAATTCGATGTCATTCATTACTCAATATTCACGAGAATCAAAATGGCTGATTGTTTGAAAGAAGGTGGGGGAGAAGGCGGTTTAAGTAAACGATGAACTTCAGGCTTCATTCAGGAGTCTCTTCTAATCTCGCTCGGCATCTCCCTATTTCACCAGCCGAGCAATCGTCAATGGCTGAGACGATGGTCAATCGTGAGGCACCCAACATCAATGTTACACTGCATGAAAGTTTCGCCTCGATGCTACTCATGACTGACAAGGCAGCTTCGCCCATTTTCAGCTTCGTCTGTAGAAGACATAGACTGGTACGGCTCAATCATCCCTCCTTCGGAACCTGCAAGCTCAGGTCACTCATTCGAGCCTCGATGATCTTCGTCGCTGGTTGTGCATCAAGATGCTCGAATGGTTCAGCTTCTTCTCTTCATGTCTTCAACACGATTCTACTTCAATTGCTGCGAGCCATACGAGAATTTGGTTCATACCAAAGTCACAGTTTCCTAAGCCTCTTCTATTTTCGGTCACCGCTGGGGAATCGAGAAGCGGTCAAATGACAAGGCGCATTAACAAGGCGAAAAGATCGTCGGAAAAGTCATACCGAAAGATCGGCAGTCTCGGGGAATGAAAGGAGCCGGAAATCAGCCAATTCACAGTCGCCGCGTAATGAGAAAGATAGAGTCTTGGGGCCCAGACGAATCCATGGGGTGCAGATATGCAGGCCCCCATCCTCGCATGACGCATGAACACAGGCCATTCTGGCGTAGCCTAGGCAGCAACGCCATCAATCGAGGAAAGATCGCTGCGGCCATGTTGAGGCATTTTCTCCATTGGTCCGTTTCCCTTTGTGGAACTCGAGGGCGCCTCCACCTCCACGCCCAGCCCCTCTGAGGCCGCGTCACCATATCACTGCGGATGTGGGATCCGTATCGGCGCAGCCAGGCAGGTTTGGGAAGACTGCTGCCAGCCGCAGTGAGGCATTTCCCTCATTGGACCGTGTTGCAGCAATCTCCGATGCGACGGATTCGACTCTGCCGGTCCCCACTAAAGGCGAACACTTCGAACCAATGCCACGACAAGCTCAGAGGTCAGCTGAGTCGAGATGAAATGAGGGCGGCGAAGAGGGGCAGGGATGGGACGTCCCCAAACAGGTAGAGTTGACCGAGGGAGGTTCAGCTCCCTGCCAAACGGGATCATGCGCCTACACCGGTCTCGGGAGAGACGGGGGCAGCGAATGAGAAGGCACGACGGTGCCATTAGCTCGGGGTGTGGAGCAGGAGTTGGAGGAAAGGCGTGCAATCGTGAGGCAGACTATGCAAAAAGAGGGGGCAAATAAAAATGCCTCACACAGGAGCGGATCAGTCGGTTAGAACGGCTGGCGAATGAGGAGGGTAGAGAGAGCGGCATTGCAAGGGCGAGACCGAAAGTTGGAAAGGAAGGATGGAGGAAAGATGGAAAAACAGCGAGGGGGGCCGGTACTTATAGCTTGGTCGTCGGAGAGAAAGCGGCGAGTCGGTTGATGAAGGGCGCCTTGCCACAAACAGGCCGGGCCAAACCCAAAGGAACGCACGCCAAACCTGAAGCCGGAAAGGGCGAGCATTTCACCGGGACGAAGATTATTACATATGTCTAGAATATTGACCTCATGCAAGCACGACTACGAAACAATGGCAGCCTCCAGGTCGCATAGCCCTACAAGGCAAGCGCGTAGTTACATAATCGTCCCTAAGCTATAATGATATTTACTGTCGACATTCTCTCCATCTGCTCCAGTCCTGCTCCACCCTTAGGCACCTTTCCCGCTATAGCACCCTGTTCTAATTCTGGCACGCCGCTCCAGTTTGGTACGGTACACCGTGATTGTGCTTGTGACTCGGGCAGTGAGGTGGGTGCCTCTACACTGGTGCTGTTAACCAAATGCTTGAATTATAGAGGGTATGGATCACTAACACGCCTATACGGACTGCTCCCCGGTCTGCGACGTTCATATCGTTAACTATCGTGGTAAAAGCTGGTGACAATTTCTGTTCTCAATCAGTTCTTATTCATCTAATAATCTCACTCTACATGCGTCAAAAGCCTTGCCTACTCTCAGCTCGCTAGAGAAACCAGAGGTATGCAAAAAACAACGGCGCCCTGCTGTAACAGCTCTCCGCAGTGCGGCAAGCCATGTCCTAGATCGAGCGAGGCAATCAGATTGTGCATTGGTAGTGGCACTCAGTGCCAAGTCACTGATGCTGACTCCAGAAGATGATGTTCAAGGATCTGTATCACATGCCCCGAATTCCCATCTCATGGGAGCCATCATCCGCATTTACACAGGGATGAAAGATGCATAACGTGGCAAGCATCAAATGCACTTTCCATTTTCGAATATGAAGTACCGCCCGAGAGTTGACGGTCCAGAGCTTCTTCCTTATATGTAGGACAAGGCGTTCGATCGATGAACCTGCCCATGATGCTGTCTCACGAACACCCGTCTAGAATAATATTTTATTCTTCTGTACTCTCCTTACCGTGACATCCTACCTCGTGCCTCTTCCTGTTACTCCGAACGCTAAATGCTTTTCTACATCCAACACGAGAGCACTTAAACGGTTTCTCTCCGGTGTGTGAATAATTGTGAGTAATTAGACTGAAAGGCCGTGGGAATCGCTTGTTGCACTTTTGACAAATGTGTCTCTTCTCAGATTGATCAACAAATGCTGCAGAGGATGATGGCGAGATGTAATGATGATGTTGCCAAGGAGTATTTTTATACACTGAAGGCACTTCGTCCGAATTGGACGTGGACGGAGTAATGACTGGAATGTTCAATGGTGAAAACTTTCGTTGAGGATAGTCTGGTGCTGACGGATCCAGAGACTGCTCGAGGTGAGAGAATGGTGGGGGAGGTTGGCGTTGCTGATGAGGCTCGAGATTGTTAATTGCACCATTAAGGTAAAGAGCTTGGAGATGGAGACTCGTTGAGCCCGGAGTCTGATCTTTGAGGAGGACTCTCAATTAAATGGTTGGGAAATTTAAATTGCTGCTCGGGCTTGGGGGCAAAGCTGTCTTCCATGCCAATCAAGCTTTGGATCGGAGGCAGAGTGCACTTGCCAGTCATATTCACTGCTGATGGTGAAGATGAGTGCCAAGACGATTGAGCGTAGACCGACGGACTGTAGGGGCTTGCTGTTAAGGCAGAATTGAACAGCTTGATTTCTTTAAGCAACGATATGTCAATGTGATTGCGAACAAGAGATGAGTACTGGCGGGAGCACAGAAATCGACACCAAAAAAGGCGCAAAGACGGTGGTAAATTAAAAAAACTTAGCCTTACTAGATGTGCAGCTGCTTACCAGACCTTGAGTTTTCACTGAGGAGATCGAAAGAACAAACGTCGATCTGGATTACCTGCTCTCCAACAACGATCCTGGCCTGATTTGCCGGCTATGTGCACCTCGAATTCTCAATCCCAGGGTGAACTATCGGCTTCTTCGTCCCGCAAGTGCCTGCTGCATCTTCATATCAGGCAGTTTCAAGATAAGAATTTATCGACCAATGAATTCATTTCCTCATACAGTTGGTGAATGACCAAGGGCGGAAGTTAGCAAATTCTAGACGTCAAGCGGGTACAGTGATACTGTCGCCTAAAAGACCCGAGAGCATTGTGTATGAAACAGGTACAAGGGTGAAAGGAGGTATATGTAGAAGCACTGTCCTCATTGGAAATATTTTGTCTTCCTGCAAGCTCTCAGCCAGAAAGACCAAGGGCGACAGTGACTTGGTGAATCAGGCCATCGAATCATCGAGGGAAGACTGCAGGCCCCTGATTCACTATGTCAGATTTCTCACAGGAGGTTGCGCCGAAAGAATGGCAGGACGGGTTGATGCCGAGAGGCAACGGTTGGTCGTTCATGCTTACCCATACTATGATCAATTCCGCAGCCTATTTCACTACAAATGTCGACTTGGCCCTTTTTCCATAAACGCACTATATAAGAACATATTTCCCATGTTGTACAACTCGACAGTTCTGCATTGCTTCTTTCATCCACGACCTCGTCGACATTCAGATACATGGTTCGTTGCTCAATTAAGACACTCTGCCAGATCTTCCGAAATCATTCACTCGGGTGTTTCTCATTATTCGGTACATCTCAGGCGAACATGTCATACTGCATGTCGTCGGCATTTAGGAAGTCAAGGACTTCGTGATCAATCGGCTGAGAGCTTAGCATTGTGGCTGCGAAGTCCTTGAAACGTTTGAAGAGGTTCGAGACGCAGATCTGGCATTGCTTAAGTAGAAATATAACGTCCGACCGTAGAATGCCGTAATAGGACGGCTGCGACCAGATTTCGCGTCTTTTCGTCCCAAGCGAAGATCTTTCAGACATAGTTTCTTCGGCTGAACTTCTTCTGAGATGAAGGTCGTTTGTGAGGATTTGTCAACCAGTCGATTAGAATCTCTTTGTCGGTTTGAGATACGCGGCGATTGTTCGAATTATCACGCAGATATTGTAGAAAGATCGATTTAGTACTCGAAGTCAATATGACAAGATCATTCAAAGAAGTATTTGTCATGACGACTCTTCGCAGTCTGATACGGTTTACTTGATCAGTTTCTGCAACACATGACGTTTTTGCACAGGCGTACGCCTTCAGTCGAGAGTAGTCTCGACTGCAGGCGTACGTCTAAGCAAGCTAAACGATGAGTCTCTTCGTGAAGTTCAAGCGTCGTCTGTCACGACGATCGAGTCTAGCACGATAGCTGGGCAAAGGAATAGTCATCAGTTGAGCGACTCTTATATCGTTTGCGCTGGAACACGTTGTCTTTGCTTTCGTTCATCACAATGACGACACTTCAATTGTCTGTCGAGTCGAAAGCAGATGTCATCATTGAGTTTGACGCAATATGAAGAGTAGCGATAAATCGCTATGAGAAGATCACTATGGTCAAGATTCAATCTCTAGTCGAAGTCAACAATGTTAACGAGATCTTGAACGATATACACGAGAGAGAGACAAAGTTCAAAGTCTATCGCCATGATGACTCTAAGTTGAATAAGTTTAGAATGCTCGTGAGTAGAAGTTTGAATTCCATCGAAAAGCTGGGCGATATGGTCGCGTCGATCGCTTCGACGATAAGGAAAGAGTCTCTGTCTGCTCGTTGATTGAGGTTAACTTATGTCTGTATTACGAAAGTTCTTCCCTCTCAGCATTGTCATCTTTACAGCTGTCCGTTATCTTATCAACGTATTATATCTATATTCTTATAAAGTATGATTCTTAACAAGTCTTAGAGTGCGAACGCCGTGTCAGTCGATTACGATAAGATTGTCGGATTCTTCGAGGACTTGAATCTATACCTCAGTCGACTCAAGATCTTGGAGAAATGGGTCTCGCCTGTATCAGAGCTGAAGGTAGCTCTAGCACAGATTCTCACCTTCGTGCTAGTTCTCTGCGAAATTTGTGCAAAATATGTCTTGATGAAGCGATTTGGTAATTGCATCTTCTTCAGCGCGTCTTTTCTAGAAAGTTTTTTTTTGAAAATTGTCTGACGCACATATTCTGTACTTAATCGTATGATTTTCTTTTCCAGGTACTTTACAACGTCACCTATGCAAAAGAATCTGCCTGAAAGATATGTCGCTCACATTCATATGCTTGAAAACTCTTCACATTCGCCTTCGCTCATTATATTCTAAACCAAGCAATCATTCAGCAACTGATATGAGCGTTCCCTTAGTGAAAGCTTTTCGAAACCTAGTCTCTGAGAAAGACGACGAACTTACCGCCGCCTATGCACAGTTTCATAAAATGGTCGAGCAAGAACAAGATGCAGTTAGAAATGCAACTCTGGCAGCTATAGAGCAAGTCAAAAAGAAAACTAGCTCTATGCGTACAGATGTTAGCGTAGTTTTAGCTACGACGAAACGCACGGAGGCGAACATCAAGACCCTGGTGGCTAGCACTGGGCGCATGCATATATATTTAGAGAGTAAGACTGTTTCTGGCCATTTCTCGTTTTGACGTCTAAGGCGATTTGAAGGTCGAGAAGCTGCTCTCGAACGCGACGAAATTCTGAAAGAGCTGTCATCGCTCAACTTTCATGATAAGCAAAGGAACGTGTTCCAAAAACATCATCAGGGCACTGGTCAGTGACTGTTGAAGATCGACGAGTTTCAACAGTGGTTCATGAGCGAACAGAACTCGACTCTTTGATGCTTCGAAATTCGTATGTCTATCTTCTGAAAACTCTCAACCTTAGCATCTTGATTCGCTTGCTAACATGTGAGAAAGTCGATGCGGAAAAGACTGTCATGACGTAAGAATCGCACATGAAGTGGTTGCTGCAACTCATCACCACTCGTTGCATAATTCACAAGCTTATATAGCTAATAGATCTATCGTTGTTAATCATGTCGGGAAAGCGACTCAAGGAAGAAAAGCTGCGATTGCATATATATATTGCGACTATAAAGATGCGAAGACTCAGTCCGAAGTCGAAATCCTGTCTAGTATAACTCGGCAGTTAGTCGAGCAAACCAGTCTCATGCCTTCAGAGGTGAAGGCATTCCGTGATAAGAATACTCAAAAAAGAAGAAATTCAACAGACGATGAGTGAATCTCACTTCTTAGATCTCTTTGTCTTCTCTTTCAGACAATCTACGTCTTTATCGATGCTCTGATAACATTCTCTTATCTGATTGACCTCTTTAATAATTTCCAAAGTGGTAATTTTGCGAACTAGAATATATGCTCTGAATCGAATAGGAAAAAGTTTCTCTTTTTCATTAAGAGAATGAAGCCTTTCGCCCGAGTGTTTGTCACCTCTCGTTCACACGTTGACCTTCAAGTGAAACTTACTAACATATATCGAATCGACATTCTGACCAGTTTCTCTGACATCAAGGCATTCTTGATTTTCGAAATCAACACAAACAATAGATTGTTTATGTTCACTGCTAAAGATTTCAAGCTGCAGAAGGAAATCGTCAAAAGTGTGAATGAAAAAGCGACTGACATGTGAGTCGACACAAAGGTGTTCATCTTTAAACTGTCTATTCGCAAATATTAACTCAAATGACTCAGGTTTCTGCTTGCTCATCTACAGATTGATCATCTCTGTAGACAAACGAATCTCAAGACGGTTCGAAAGAATATAAATGCACTATCAACAGAAGTATATGCAACATATGAAGACGTCATTAAGAGAATCGAGAAGCAATCAGAGAAAGACAGTCAATTAGCGAAGAGAGCACTTTTCTACATATTCTGTGCAAGAAGATCACTAAAAGTGAAAGAGCTACGTCATGTCTTGACTGTTGAAGTCGAAGATATCGAATTAGACGAGATCGCTTTTTCAGAGACTGAGATTCTACTCAACATTTTCGTCGATCTGATCAGCGTTGATGAGAAGAGCAGCATCACACGATTAGTTCATTATACCTTACAGGAGTATCTAGAAAAGAATCGTGGGAAACTTCTGTCAGACTCCGAAGTTGAGCTTGCAACGACATGCCTCACATACTTATCATTCGATGTCTTCGACAGTGAATCTTGCAGTGATGAAGAAGCACTAGATCAACGCTTGCAAGCGTATCAGTTTCTTGACTACGCTTCTCATTGTTGAGATCATCATGTAATTGAGAATCAGCTTCGAATGAACTCGATCTTAATATATTTGAAGAATGATCAAAAGCTGTCTTCTTTTGTTCAGGTTTTGCATCTAGCTTCATATCGAATGATCGACTGGCAGAACCGTTTTCCTAAGAACTTTGATTCTCTTTATGTTTTAGCGTACTGGGATTTGAACGAGATTATTTCTCTTTTCTTTGGAAAAGGCATAGGTATTAACAGTCAAGACAGCTACGAAGCGACGGCATTACAACTAGCTGTCAAGCATGGTCACAAGCGGGTAGTGCTGCTACTGCTGAAGAACGAGACTAACATCAACATGAGAAATAAAAGCGAAGAGACAGCTTTATACTGGGCAGCTAGAAATGGGCACAAGATCGTAATAGAGCTGCTTCTTATGAATAAAGTCAACGTCATGACGAAGGATAACGAAGAATGAAGTGCACTAGACTGAGCAGTTATTGAAGGAAAAAATGATGTGATGAAGGTGCTATTGAAATATGGCGTCGATGCCGAAAATGATGAAAGAAATAAGGCGCTCTGTCTAGCGACTGAGAAAGGGCATGAGGTAACGATGCAAATGCTACTAGACAACGAAGTCAATGTCAATGCGAAGGATTGACTTGGGAGTACGGCACTAGACTGAGCAGCGTCGGAAGGGCACGAGATGACAGTACGAGTACTTCTACGAAATGGGTTCAACTTGAATTTAAGAGATGCGTATGAAAATACTGCATTGCATTGGGCGGTCTCGCATGAGGCAATAGTACAGCTACTACTAGAAAACGGGGCGAACGTTAATGCCAAGAACGACTGTGGACAGACGGCACTTTGCTGAGCTGCTCGGGATGATTCAGTGGCAGTTGCGCAACTGCTTCTTGAATATACCGTCGACGTCAATATAGAGAACAAGTACGAATGTACAGCGCTACACGAAGCAGCCTTGAGAGGGCGTGAAGCAATGCTACGAGTACTATTGAAGCATGGGGCTAATCCCAATGCGAAGGATAAGAATGAATGAACAGCTCTGCACATGACAGCTCTGAAACGGCACGAGGGATTAGTGCAAGTGCTGTTCGAGAAGGTTAACAATGAAAGGGCGATACTAGATTGGGTGACATTACAACAGCAGAATACAAAAAAGCACGCATTATTAGAGAAGATTGCAGAGAAGAAGGCGGAGGGAAGTACTGTAATTACGGGCCTGCACTTGGCCGTTCAGAAACGAAACATTTCGAGGTTGCAGATGCTGCTGAAGAAGAGAGCAGACGTTAATGCGAAAGATATTGAAGAATGAACGGCTCTAATGATAGCGACCGAGTACGAACACAAGGAAGTCGTGCAGCTTCTGCTGCAGAACGGGGCTGACGTTAATATGAGTGAACGTAGTGAATGGTCGGCGCTGCACTGAGCGTTCAAGAGCGAAGAAGAGGCAGTAGTACAGCTATTGATTGAGAATGAGGCTGATGTTAACGCGAGTAAGCATGAATGAACATCAATGCTCCTAGCGGCAAAGAATGGGTACATGACGATTGTGCAGTTCCTGATTAAGAATGGGGCTGATGTCAATACGAAGAATTACTACGGACGAAGAGCGCTGCATTGAACTGTCAGGTATGGTCACAAACCGATGGTGTGACTGCTGGTAAATAAGGGGGTCGACTTCAACGCGATGAATCGTTGGGGAAGGTCAGCACTGATATGGGCGATCGAGAACATGCAACTAGCGGTAGTGAAGTTACTGCTAGAGATTGGGGTCGACGTTGAAGCAAAGGCACGGGATGAATCTACCGCGCTTCATCTGACGACCTTAAAGCGGGAGAAAGTAGTGGTGCAGCAGCTGCTTGAGAGAGGGGCTAGCGTTGAAGCAAAGACTCAAGCCAAGTTTATCGCACTACACATAGCGGCTTTCATGAGGTGTGAGGCAGTGATGCAGCTGCTTCTGGGGAGAGAAGTCGACGTCGAGGCAGAAGCTCAATGGCGAGGGCTTGAGGATGGTGATGATGAGGATGATGAGGATGGTGATGAATATGACGATGGCGTGGCAGATACGACGGGGGCGAAGTCCTTAAGTAAGCTTCTACGCCAATTGCTTCTCGAGCAAGGGATCGTTACCAACGAGGCGAAAGCACAGCATGAATTGACGGCGCGACAGCTTGCAGCTAGCGGCGAACATGTAGCAGTACAACGGCTGCTAGGATAACCATGTGCAAGCCCTAGATATGCAGTACTAGACTATATTGTGCGCCATGAAATCAAGCTGAGCGTTGGTAACATATATATAGAAGTGATTGCTGAAGTAATTGTTTGCCTAAAACGTCTACTGATGAATGCAATATTCGTCGCGAATTGATAGAATTTGCTCTTCACCAATTTGCATTACGACAGTATCTTATGAATAATCTGTGATCATGCGTGATCTGGATCTGGTTGGGATTTGGCATTGAGCCACGCATTTACGCTCGCAGGTCAGACAGCTTGGCAGCATCAGATAGATGAGATTTCAAGCCTCTTGCAGTAGCGTGACTAATAAATGGTCTTTGATATATTTGAAGCGAAATGTCGCGCGTAAGAAGTCTGATGCATTACGAGGTAGATCTGTCATTGCTATCGATTATCGCTGAAGTGGCTCTGAAGGGATGAGTCACGCGCATTCTTGCTCAAATCTGTGAATTACAGTTCGAATCTTTAAGCTAGCGAATTTTCTTTTAGTGGTACAGCCAGCGCAATGCTACGACAGGTGATGCTCAGGAATGCACTTTAGACGTCTTCATCAACAATCTGATCTGAGAAATGGCGCAGGAAAGATGCGTGCTTCTGACTCGTCTCGTCTCAGTAATATGCAGAACACTATATTTGAGGGTATCAAAGCTGAGCCTAAATTGTAAGAGAGCAGGTTTGGCTGAATCGAATGTGAGAAGAATATCTGTTATTCTCATTAGCCAAATCTGTTGCTGCTGCGAGAGCTCAGAGACCATACTGCTAGGAAAAGCACTGACGATTCGCGATTCGGCGTCGGCATGCAAGCGAGAAAGGGACGTGTAGAGGGCTGTATTATATGCAAATATTAAGAGAGAGGTTTCTTTGAAAGCTTTGAAAGTACACTCTGCGCTTGTTCGCGCCTGACACGTGTCGTTCTTTTTCATATTGTGTCATTGCATGCCTTGCAGAATCGCTTCTCTTTGTGTCATCTCAAAATTGGTGGTATGACGTGTTGCAGTCGTTCAAGTAGAATGATCTGGTTGTCTAGCGAACTATGGCAGCGCTGACAGGTCTTGCGGACGGTGACTTCAGAAGTCTTTCGCGTGATCTTGCGGCAATTTTGGTTCTTGTTCAGAGAAGAGAGCATTCGAGCGAATTTGATGAAGTTGACTATTCTATGACCCTCTCTTGTTTGCGCAGAGAAGTTAAGCAGTCAAAGTTCTTGCAACTGTTCTGTGAATCACTCAAGTTAGTTCAGATACTCTAATGTCTAATGCAGACACATGTCTTACTCTCGCTGACGTTGTCTTCGACTTCGGTTCAATCGTGTCCTCTTACCTCCTTGACAGCATATTCGACCTCGACCCCTTTCTCTGTCACGAACTCTGAACCTAGTATGGCTTTTCTCGCCTACTCTTGAATCTCTGTTCATGATATGAAAACGGTTTACGTTATCTGGCAAAGCCGAAGAAGCAGAGGCCTTCGTGAAGACGGATACTTCGAAAGGTATTTCAGACGCGGTACGAGACAGATGCAGCCATTATTTTTTAAGTTCGAGGTTCACAAAGATCTGCAACGTTTCATTTGACATAGTTTTCCGGAAGAGGTCTGAAAGAGAAACTGTTACTGTCGATGTGAAAGAACGTACGCTTTCTGCGCTACTAGACGCTAAAGTCAGCAATGATGTCGCTGAAGAAGAGTTCATACCAAGATAGCATCTTCGAGGTTCAAGGTGTCAAGAGTGAGTAGTCATCCGATTCAGCGCCAGTTCAACTATCTCTGTTTTACAGAGAGCAAATAACATGAGACGAAAGACATCATATATCGTCAGCATTCCCAAATATCATACGAAAAAGACTGATTGATTCAATCAATTCACATGGTCAAAGCTAAATCGTCGCTGACGATTGTGAAGATGAAAAGCAAGTTGGGATACAAAGTCGATTTCTTGACTTATCTCGAAGAGAACGCGAAGCGCTTCTATTCCAATCTCAGACCGGTTCCTAACAGTACCTACGAGAAAACTAAAGAAGAATTCGAAGTGTACGAAAAGAAGAGATATCATAAAGACTATATAATCATCTTCGAGAAAGTTCTTCCAGAGCTGAATGTAGTTCAAGTAAGCAGACCTCGACCCTAGATTCATCAAGCTGACACAGTCATAGACGATTGCGCATGGTGAAGACACAATAACAATCACGCGTAGAAGTCATGTTGTATTCTACAGTTTTACTGTGAATATTAAACTTGATTTCGGGTTTGACTTGCCGCTGCTAGTTACCAACGATGAAGCATTTAGAACCATATTCGTTGCAAAGGTACGTCAGCGTTGAATCGAAACTTCTCAGAGATAAATTGAGTCGATGCATAGCTGCAATCCAATACATCTTACAGCGTAACTTCGATGTTTTACAAGCTCTCTAGAGAACTTCGCAACAGAATTTATATCTTCGCACTCTCAAAAGAAGAATGGAAAATAGAAGACATGAGCACTTTTGATGAGCTCAACTTTACTGAAGGCATGGGCGATTCTAGCGGTTTCTATTTCCCGCTGAGCAAGGAACTTACTGTCCTTAGAGTTAACAGACAGATGCGTCAAGAGGCACTGCCCCTTGCGTATCGCAGGACGGTTTTCCATTTGAATGATATGGACGACCTCATTAAGCTTCTCATTGCAGTTGGCAAAATTGGCCGCGACAGCATTGAGTCACTGGAGCTTACTTGGGAAAGCAGAGCCGATTCTGAGTGTAAATGGGACGAAGCTCCGGACTCTGAAGACCCATCTTTAACGTTGCCAACCCTTCATGTTGTGAAATGTGTTCAGCTGCTTAAGCAGTGCAAGAGGCTCACATCCTTGCGTCTATATTTTGAGAGAGATCTCATAAATAACATATCCCCAAACGTCTTTAAAGCCGATCCTGGAATCCGTGAGCTTTGCTTCGTTCGAGGAATTGAAAGGGTGGAAATCTGGGGATTGGATTATGAGCCACTAGAGCAGCGTGGCCTAGTAAAATGGCTGAAAGAAGAGATGAAGTCTTCTGAGGAGGAAGGAGAGGACGAGAAGGGAGTTGGCAAGCAAGATACTGATCATTAAGCTGAAGTTTCGCTAGTAGAACGTAACCTGAATTAAAGGACATAATGACTGTCATATCTGCAGAGCTTTCATACGATGCATTGAAAATGACTTTCTGCAACAGTGTTAACGTTATATCATTGAATAATTGCAGTAAAAGACAGTCTTCATCGGCGGTTTGAGAACTCGAGGGACCGGCCCGAGAGAAGTGGTTTGACCCAGCAGGCCCAGGGGGCTTAGGGATGGCCCAGGCCTTCCAGGACCTGCCTAATATATCCCTAAGCTCCCAAGGTCAGTCTAGTATAACCCTGGGCTCTCAGGGTCTTCAGGGTTAAGCATTTTATTTATTTGTTAGGAAATACTACTCGTTGAGGATTTGATCGAGCTTTAAAGTAAGTTCCATATATGCTTAATGACTAATCATCAGATTGACTTCATAGTCACGCAGTAAATTCGCTTCTTACTTTTTCGATAGCTGCGCATTAAATATCCTTCAGAACACACTTTCTAACATGCTTCATGCGACGCGCCCTAATACACGTCGTTCGCTCCATGGCCTGCTTCATAATTAGCTCAACAGGAAGCAGCCTCCATGACTCCCTACCCAACAGCCTCCATGTTTTCCTACCAGACTTCCTACCAAACTCCCTGCCAAACTTTCTATCAAATTCCCTCCATGCCTCCCTCCAGAACTTCCTCCAGAGCTCCTTCCATAGCTCCTTCCATAGCTCCCTCCACAGCTCCCTCCATAGCTCTTAATATAATTCCCTACGTAGCTCACTGCTCAGTTCACGACTCAATATAATGCTCAGCTCAATGCTGGATTTGATGTTTTAGGATTAATCGTATGAACTAGCTCACGGGGCATATCTGCAACTACCAGACCATGTGTTCCTCGTTGATTCAATATTCAGTGCTTTGCTACCAAGGAAAATGCAATAGCGCCTTGTTCACCCCCACAGCTGGTCGTCTTCGCTCTTGTCTCAAGAATGTCTCACGTTCAATAACGAGGGTCTGTTCGGTCTGACCTTCGAGCAGCCTTTGATCAAACACCTTCCAATTCCATCGCCTGTTTTTGCCGTGTCGTAAGAGAGCTGGGGTGTCGCGATGATGATGGGGACAGACTCAGAACGCAGTAGGAAAGTGCATGCTTGCTGTGAGGCCGAACGGATCAGCATCAAGCCATGGGTCGTAATGCCTGAACGTCAAACGCCCAAGAATCATCTGGTTGCGGTATCATCGGAGGCAAACAACGTCAGACCTCCTGGAATAATGAGCTCGGGAGTTTTCTCCTGGAGATATGGCTGACAGCGGTTTCGGAAGCCCCCCTTTAGACGTTTAGTACAAGAAGTGGTTACAATCAACTCTCTTCTCGTCTTTTATTGCATTGTTTTAATTCAATATGCAGCAGACCCAAGCTCTAAAATAGTTAACAAATCTCGAAATACGCCCTTGTCCTCGCTTGCTTTCCTGTTCTTCGTTGACGGTCAACCAGTTTTGCAAATCAGTCCCTTCACCTTCTTCCACGCTGCAGCTGAGCCTTTGGCCACGAATAGGCTGCGTGCTTGCTTGACGCAGGGACATGGCCGTACACGCACCCACGATGTGGTTACGAACAAATGCACGATCACCAGCCTTTGTCCGTCCGAGCCGGTCTACCCCGTTTACGTCCATGCTGTGCTCGGCCTTTTGCCTCAAACTTCTCCAACAACCCCTGTGCGCTTCCTAATTCATTTCTGAGCAACCATGTATCTTTCCAGCGTACCCTATATTCCGTTTCTGGACCGGCCGCTCTCTTCTCAAGAATCTTCGTAATTTCCCACTCCTGCTCCTCTACCTCTGCTGGGCCATCAGGACCCTGATGTTGCTCGGTTCCAAGTGGTCTGGTGGCGGTAGCGCTGGCGGAACCGTCGATGGCTGACCTTCTCCCATTGTGAGAATTTGCGTGAATAGACCGCCTTTCACGGTCCGCGAATGAAGTGATGCTAGGGAAGCATAGGCGATTAAAAGGCTCGGCGGTTGTATTAGAATTCGAGAAATGATGTGTCTTTGGCTCTTTTGCTGAACAAGGTGTGTTGAGTTGAGTGTCTGCAGTATCAATCTCAGACATAATGCTTTCTATCTCAGCAGAAGTGCTCTCGTCGTCAGTCTTGATGTCCTCGTTCCGCACCACGAACGGGTTATCTGTGAAATGTCAGACATCGTTTCACTTTTGAGTTAGAGGTTCACGTTCTGTACCTACCCTGACTGTCATCAACCTCACTCGATCGATTTGAGCTTGCAGTATTCTCGTGGTCTTGGAACGCTCGATTGTAGTAAAGTTCGAGTTCAGGAGGAACTTTAAATACAGCTTGTAGAGTCGCGTTCTTCGCTCCCCTACGCTTCTTCGATGAAGGAAGATCATGATCATCGATGTCGATTCTGTTCTCATCGATATCGTCGATTACGATCGAGTCTTCTAGAATTATCAGGCGTGCCTACGACAATCGAGACATCCGCACTGACCTGAACGCTGAGTCTGTGTCTCACGCTTGGAATTGTGCTCACTCAGTCCCGAAAAAGTCAATACCTGCTTGCTCAGTGGCTTGAAGGACGTTCTGCTCGGCATGATGTTCAAGTTCTTGTTTCACTCATTGCTAGGTTCCAAGATTGGTTTGATGATCGACTTATCGAATCTGTCATTGATTTCGATGTTATTGAGAAATTCGAATGAACGTTCTGTAAGATTATTAGACACGTCGAGGCTGAAGTGAATACAGTCTTACCATGAATCTTGACTCTGCTACCTTCGTCCAAGTCAATTGTGTCTGCCTTGCGCTTGAGAAAGTTTCAACTCTTCAGTGTGACCGTTGCTGCCATAGGCTCGTCATCAGTAGAGAGCGTTAGGTTCGACATTCTTCATGGAGGACTCTGCTTCACCGATGGTTGTGCAACGCCTCCTTGAAGCTGAGATTGGTCTGAAGCTAACGAGGCCGTTCAGAGCCCGGCGGGGGGAAGAAATTCGTCAACGTTGAAGAATTCGTCATGAGACAGAGCTTGACCAATCTTCTCCCGTGGAATAGGTGTGCTCTTCTCGGTTTCGGACGAAAGGTTGTGAGAGCTTTCGATAGGCTCGATGGATGGAAAGCAGAAGTCTTCCTCGTTATTGATGTCACTGTCGTCGCCGCCTCGATTGTTCCCAGCTCTTATCGAGTTTTCTGCAGTAATTAGATGGATTTCTCATGACGCTGGGTTCCAACAATATCTTCATTCCCGGCTCTGGTATCTTCAGCCATCTGAGTTTGAAACAAAGGCTCGATTTTCCGATTTGTCGTGAATGGCTTGTCCCACCAGTCGCGCTCTAAGGTCGCCGTGCGTTTTCCGCCAGTATTACCCAAAATTGGTGGCTTTAGGCTGGAGCATGGGCTGCTTGCTGGTGGTGGTTGATAAAAGTTGATACGAGACATGTCAACGGCAGCCATTGCAGAAGATAATAGCGAGGGAATCTTAGAAACAAGAAGACAGTGGAAACGGCTGCCTGTCCTACAGAAGAGCGCAAGATGGACTATATCTCATGGCCCATCAGCCGCTCTCGGCACAGAGGTACACCCAATCCCATTGCGAGCCACACCATCTCTGCGCTGTCCCTCTAAGGCTTCGTAAGCCCCCTCTTGGCTACACGCAACCCTCAAGGGTTGCTCAGCCCCCACTGATTCCTTTTTCCCCTCCTCTGTTCCCTTGCCGTCCAATCCACGCGCTGTATTCCTCGGAACGACGTGCATCCGAAGGTCTCTACTGTAGCAGCCAGCTGGATCGTCGTCGACCTCCATGGATCAAACCCCACAGAACGCCTCGTAGAACGCCTCGCAAGACACTTGGTTGAGCACAGGCCGCGAGAATTCTCTCCTCTAAAGCTAATCGTCGATGATTCACCAATAATCCATGGCTCAGCATCGGCACGACTGAGACAATCTCTTCATGAGCTGAGGGATTTCCGATGCAGATGGCAAGGATGAAGGGTATTCGGCAAAATGGCACAGGACGGCACAGGAAAATGTCACCTCTCCAACAGCCCAAGTCCCGATCCAGGCAGTGCTGCGCAGGGCACATGCATATCCTCTCAATCAAGCCGCTGCCACGTCAGCACCAACTGGTGCCTGAAACCCAGCCAAGCTGAACTAGACGAGGCTGCTCAATTGCCGCAAGCCAGGCTTCGGCAGAAGATGTCACCAGACCGCTGGCAACAGCATCACGCCATTCATTCGCCGGCGGCACAGTAGGAAACACGCTCAGGGTGGTGTGAGGCATTTGTTCAATTGGTCTCGGCGCACAGGCGATAGCTCTGGGCAGGCTCCACCTTGCTCGCGCCCTTGTCGTGGCGATGACGATCGCTCAACACCCCGTGAACAATAGTTGCCGCGCTAATGGAGCGAGGAACAGAAGGCCAGCTATGGGCAGAAAACAGGAGGACGCTGAGAGAGGGAGACAGAAAGGTCGAGGATCACTCTAGAAGGCGCAGGTGAGAGACGCGAAGGACAGCGATTCAAGAAGTCAAGGGGAAAAGTGCGCGTCTTCAAACGGGGGAGGCCGTGAGCAGAAACGCAAGAAACAAGTCTCGAGCCAGATGAGCGGCGTGGAAACTGGGCCAATAGAATCGATCATCGCAAAGGTGAGGCTTCTCTCAGATGTGGGTTGAGGTTCGAGCGAAGGGTCATGGGACGGAAACGAGAAGTCGACAAAAAGCTCAGGCGAAAGAGACAAAGAAGATGAGAAGGATTGATGAAAGTCGAGAGGGGACGGGCGATTATTTATGAACTGGGAAAGCGACGATGGGCTGTGCCGACGCGCTTTCCCCAATTTGGGGGGGTGTCAGACCCGGCACGGCAAACATCTGAAAGTAAATAACAAGAATTAAATAGTTACAAGACTTATTCTCAAAACATATAACAATAATTGATTTATTTTTATAAAGTTTCAACTTATATAAATATAATCATATTATTTTCAAACAAAACTCAAAGAAAACATAGTGTTCTGTGTTCAAATTCAACAAAGCAAGTGCGTAGCTCAACTGTAAATCAAATACTCAAAGAAAACATAGTGTTCTGTGTTCAAATTCAACAAAGCAAGTGCGTAGCTTAACTGTAAATCAAATATTCAAAGAAAACATAGTATTATGTGTTTAAATTCAACAAAGCAAGCAAATATTCAACATTTTATTCATTCAATA
>JAABUW010000185.1_pt1 | contig 133459 bp, 248 predicted proteins | sample 5560081 | NCBI WGS metagenome assembly JAABUW01 (sample SAMN10711882, study PRJNA513363) | rock metagenome | isolation source: Antarctica rocks | place: Antarctica: Victoria Land, Knobhead sud
CCCCCCCTTTCTGTCAGGTTCAGAATCGCTATGTAATGTGCCTCAGAAGCTCCTCAGATGCGGCAGCGCCGCTCTTACTAAGAGCGGCAGCGCAGCATGTCAGTTGCGGTCGCCACGCTGTCGGCTTGATGTGCTGCAGGCCGCCGGCTCCGACAGCAGCTGCTGGTTGAAGATTGCCGCACGTCACTCTTGGCCTGACAGCCGAGCTGCTGCGCCGCTGTCACGAGCTAAGTCGCTGACTTCCCCCGCTTGCGCGGCATGCACAGCATCATCTACTTCTTGAGTGATCACCTGCACTCTTGGTCTGCACTCAAGTGACCGCCTGCACTGATAGGTAGCTATCCCAAAACACAAGTGTTGCGGCCGTCGCTGTAGAGCAAAGCTGCACCACCTATTGTACTACTAGTACTAGCACGTCAAATCTGCTACCAGCGAGCACGTCAATGTGCCACGCTTCTGCCAATAGGCAATCCTACAAAGTCCGTTGTAGCCGCGACAAAACAATGGATCTCTCCAAATCAGACACATGGCATCATGTATGACTGCAGTCCCAGAGTCCCGCAGGCAGCTGCTCGACTGAACCCTTCCGTGGCGCAAGTTCAAAGATAGCCCGTACGTGACTGGGGCGCTGGGCGAGCCCAGTGCGCTTCTACGTAGGGTTTTTCACTTTTTCACGTGAAGAATACACGGCCGCGCCGCTCGTCGCCCGCGGCGGCCACCGCCTCGGCACCCTGACCGCGCCTCGCAGCTGACGCACATTTTTCGTCACTGGCTTTCTCTGCAATGTGGCTCATCCTGGACTCCAAGCCCCGCAGCTTTGACGCGGATAGCTGCACCATCCTGTGCAAGTCTGCGGAGATAGTGGTGCGGGACACGGAGCTCTACACCGCGCTGGCGGCAGAGTCTGCAGCGCTGCAGGTGCAAAAGTTATCGCGGCATCACATTCGCCTGTTTGTCCACTGCGATCCGTTCTGCTGTCCCACGCTGTTCGAGTTTGTCACATTCCATGCTTTTCCATTGCCTGCTGTCCACGTGTTGAGCACTGTGCATGGCATGCATGTCAATGGCACAATGAAGCAATCTGAATGGTGGCGCATTGATGCAGTAGGCCGCATCCAAACCCGACAGAAGGGTGCATCCTGTGGATCTGTGCTTGGGGGTAATGCACTGTGCCATATGCAGCAGCGGAATGCCGTGCGGGATCGCTACCTGACCTGCTGCTTGGCGTCACCCACTGGCGCCGCAGCCCCTGGGCCGCCCTGCTGCGGCGTCGCTGACGCGAGCACGGGCCCCAGTACAGGAGGGCCTGCTTGGGCGCCGCTGTGCCTGCAGGTGCTGAGATGAGGCGGCCTGCCAATGGTGACGCCATGGCCAGATGTAACTGCGGCACACTGGCTGTGATCGGCGCCAGATCCGGATGATGTGCCATCAGGCACGTTGCTGGTCTGCAGGAGTTCATATTCGTCGGCCCACATCTGCTGCTGACAAGCGTGGCAGATTGGATGAAGCCGCAGCGGCCGTGGGAATGCAGCATGACGTTTCGCCGATTCTTGCGGGTCTCAAGTCAGCCCTGGAATGTATCCCCATTGGATGCTGCGTGTACTCGAGTGCACAATGCGCAAAACGATCGCTGTCTGCACGCTCACACACTTGCAGAGTGTTAACTGCCCAAACGAGGTCACCAATCAGGTTGTCTCGGCTGTTGTGGCCGCTTGCATTTGTTCAGAAAGCAAAATGCAACGATTGTGACGCAGCATCTGAGTGCTCAGCAGATTGCTCGTCTGTAGCTTGGTCGCTCATCGATTGCAGCGCTGTCCCTTGCCGTCACTAAATTGCCTGGCGGAGATTGGGCTTCAGCCCATTCGCCTTGGGACTCGCAGCAGCACATGCTGCATGTTCCGCATGATCGATGTCGCAACAGAGACGGTATCAACAGGCTGAATCGCTGAATTTTGCTTGGGACATGCTGTCGTAGTTGATACTAGCAACAGCGGTTGCTACACCAGGCGCGCAATCGAGGCAGTCGAAACCATTAAATACAGTCCTATTCATTGCTGGGAGTGATTCGACATGTGTGTCGCATATGTACGTACGACGCAATACAGCGACATCTGGAAGTAGCCCAGATGATGCCGGATGCAGCAGCATCCAACCGCATCACTTGCGCCAAAGAAGTGCATTACAGGCATGCCGAACGTGTGATGCAGGACCATCACCGACAGATGGACGAAGTGCCTCGTCGAGAATCATGACCACTGGCCGGAAAGACTAATGTTCAAAGAAGCCATCGGCATCGAGGACATGTCATATGTTGGTACACGCTAGCGCGTTCAGCAGCCGCCACCGCCGCCGCCACCGCCTCCGCCGCCGCCGCCGCCGCAGCCGCCGCCTCCTCCGCCACCGCCTCCGCAACCGCTGCCTCCACAGTACCCGCCTCCGCCGGAGTAGGGCACGGCTGCCGCATATACGGCGGGGTTCCAGTGCCCATGAGGACGTCGCCCGGCGCTGATCCCGCCACCGCCGCCGCAGCAGCCGCTGCCGCGCACGGCGTCAGGCGGTGAGCCTGGGTACTTGGCTGGGTACTGCGCTGCATTGTACCCTGTAGGCTGCGCGCCGCCGCCCTCCGTCGACCATCCGGTCTTGGGGTTTGCGCCTTGGCCCACACGGGACGAGCCTCCAATGTACTTCCCCTTTGGCGGGCGGCTCGTGCTGCAAGCGTGTACAGGAGCAATCAAAACAAGGAGGCATGCAGCTCTAAGACATCACGTAACCGAGACGGCAGGAGTAGTGCTGTGATCCAGTCGTGCTGTACATGCAGAGTGCAGATTGCTGTGCAAGGTGGCCGTCCAGACGGACACCAAAGATGTGTACGCAAATCAAGGTCGCTGAGAAATAGCAACCCATGAGTACAGACATGTGCAGCTGGTTGTGCCAGGGCACAACCAGAGCGGATCGAGTACCTGTTGCCCATCGTCGGTTCGTGGACGGGCAGTATCAGCGGACCCCCAAAAAGCTGTGCGGTCTGAAAGAAAACACTCTGCAAGTACGGCGAAGGTCGCTTAGAGGCTCATGGAAATTTTGCATGCTGCGGGTCGTCTCACAGGCACAGGGTCGTGCCGCAGGCCAATTGGCCCCGCCGAGATGTGCCGTCTCGCTGATGCATTCCAGCTTTCAACCGCAACGGATCCACAGCATATGCTTTCCTACCGTGTCGAGGCTGACGGCGCTTTGACGTCCAGGAGGTGGAGATTGAAGATGGCACACACGAGTGTACTTGGCTGCTAGCTGGCGAGATCCTTCGTAGCAGTTGTGCGATTGGGCTGTCAGTGTTGAGATTGGAACAGTGCAACCACCGCCACCAGCGTCCGCATGCCCTGCGACGTTGCAGGCACGCGGCCTCTGAAGCCGTCCAAGCACGGCGTTGGCATATGCGGCAGCACTCGTCAATTTGCCAGGCTGATGCTTGCCATGTCACCCCAAGCTGGATCAATCATAGGTGCGGCAACCAGGCTGGAGGCGCACCCTGCGCCAGCCGCCGCGGGAGGCGTGCACAATGCCCACATGCCGCAGGTCAGTCCCCATTGCTGCGACGAAGCGCAAATCCGCTCCTGGAAATCTGTCCGGCCACGGGTCATGCTGCTGCTGCTGCCGTCGGCTGCCGACCCGCCAGGCCGCCGCTCCGCCGGCAACCATTCCTCTGCCATGCCTGCTGAGGCCGTGTGCATGGGGCATGCCGACGCCACCGGTACCGCCGCCATTAGTGTAAATTACGGCCCACGCCGGCGGCAGCGGCAGCTCGCCGCTCTGCTCCGTGACAAACACCAGCAGCGAGAAGCACGCGGCGGCTGCCGCCACCATCATCATGACCTTGCGGGTGGGGATGCCCGCGGCTCCAAGCGGACGCAGCCGGGTCGCCATGGCTGACACCTTGTTGCGCCAGACTTACTAGCGTGTCGCACCGCCCGTTGCGTCTTCTCCAGATCGCATGCTCTCTGCGCGGGACCAGAACTGCGTTTTGATTTTGGTGCAGATAGACGACCTACTCCCCAGTAGTGCGGCAGCACCGGAAATACGCTCGCGTGCTTGCCCAACTTATATGTCAAGGAGTCTTGAAATCACGTTTCAGATTTTACGCAGCATCTCGGCGTGTCAGGCGGTGCAAGCTGCAGGCACGCACCTGTTGGCGTTTTTTGCGGCACAAAAAGAGTAAGGGTGGGCTCGCGCAGGTGCCAGCGTTAAAGCGCAGAGAAAGGGCCCAGCAACAAAGTAAAGATTTCAAATCAAGCTAGGGCAACAGGTGTAGCGCGCTGGACGGCTGACCACGGCAAGTGCAGTGCTAGTTTCGGGACTGAAGACGTGCGTGCGGCAGAATTGAGGATCGAGCGATCGGGACAACATCCAGCGAAAAAGCAACGGAGTATGAAGGTCTGCAAGGTGATGTAGCGTGTAGTTACAGCAAAACTGTGTGCGCAGCAGTCTGCCTTGCACTTTGTCGAGTCTGGCAGAAGTCACATGCAAAACACGTCATGGCGTTACATAACATCCTGCACCTACGTCACCTGATATGAGGTGGTTTCTGAATCTGAACCATGGAATACCGCACTCAAAATACTGGTGAATACGCACACAAAGTAACGGTGAACAATATTGCTCACAAGTACCGGTGTGCATGTGCAGAGATCCTGCACCCAACGACATGCGGCAAAGCAGCTCCGGCTCGCTGCCTCACAAAGTTGCCCGCCTCGGCGCCGCCTCCGGCCTCGGCGATCGATCGCCCGCCTACTGATCGGCGGTCAGGTCACCGGTGCGCCGCCGCTTCTTGAGCAGTTTGGATGGGGGGCGGTGCGCGAAGCGGCGCCGGAAGTCGTGGCCGTTGGCAATCCGCAGCAGCACCTCGGGGCTCAGCCGCTGCAGGCTCTTGGCTTGCCGGGCGATCTGCGGCCGCAGCAAGCAGCGAGTGGCAGGAGCAGGCTGTTTACAGGGCGCGCAGTCTGTGGCCGCAGCAAGGGAATGGTCTCATGCCGCTGCAGCATTGTCACCCAGCTGGCAATCCGCGATACAGCGGTGCCGATGACAACGAAAAATCGCACTACTGCCCCTGAGTCCAAATGTATGCAACATGGAGGTGCTGGCGACAAGAAGTCCACATGATGAACAGAGGGAGAGTGAATATCGACGCAAATTTTGTTTGTGTAGAATTTACTCACATCCCAGTCGTCGATGAGCACCGCCCCCATCTTGCTTTGGAAGAGTGGCAAGGTGCGCTTTGCGAAGATTGCCCACTCGCCAAAGGCCTCGGGGTCCGGGCTGCTGGTGCCTGTCGTGGCGAAGGCGACAAATTGATGGAGAAGTAGGATGGTGGGCTGAAATGATATTGGGGAGTAGGGCTCCGTCGGCCAGGAGCCAGCGATCAGTGTCAAGGAAACGCTGGCAGCACTGCAGCCTGCTACGCTGTTCCAACTGGCCTCTCATTGATTTGCCCAGACACCAGCTGAAACGCCCTGGTGGGTGTCAACAATCTTTGGCGTCGAAGAAGGCAGCCGCAAGTCGCAGGCGGAATCTGAGCTGACCAAATTTTGAGCACCTGGTTCGCCGGTGAGCGCCTCCAGGCGGGCCGCGGCAAAGCCGGCGGCCGACGCCAGGACGGCGTCGCAGGAGCGCAGCAGCTCAGGGCACTCGGATTCGTCCGCAAGCAGCGCCATCGCGCGCGCATCTGCGCCGGCGTGGCACAAGAAGATACGGGTGCCGATATTGGAGCGGGGCAGTCGTCAAGCACAGCTGAGTGCAGCTCTGGAGGTCTTTCAGGCGTGCACCAACACAAACGACACAGCTGTGGAAGCTTGCAGGCTCGAGACGTGCATTCCGAGTTCCGAGGAACGGACCCGCCAAAGATTGCGGGCTGACGCCCCGGTAGACAGCGTCCAGGAACAGGAGCACGTCCCGCAAGCACCGCCCCTCCATCGCCTGCTCGAAAGTGGTGCCCGGCACACGTCCGGCAGCGCGCTCCGGCATGTCGGCGCCCTCAAAGTCGCCTATGTCTGAATACCAACACCAGCCAACTTGACCGCCTGCTCAAGCATGCGTGCCGTCTTGCAAACGGCGGCCTGCACAAGGCTCTGGTGGATATACAGGCTGCCTCAACGACATGGGTTTGACAGCGATTGGCACTGGCAGCATCGTCGGCACTGGCAGCATCCGTCCAAGCTGAATGGCCAGCTCCAGCTCAATGAGCAGTGTTCGGGCCGCGCTGCCCTGCGTTTTTGCGCAGCTGATCCGCCTGCAGGAGCTTTGCTTTGTGCTGGTTTCAAGCCCTAGAGGCGACCCAACTGGAGGCGAAGAAGGCGGACTTGGCGGCCAGCAGCTGGCTGTGCACCGGCAGCTCCCGGCTGTGAACGGCTGCATCGCTGGTTTCGAAGCTGAGCCATGCGGCAGCCTTGCCTGACCACATGGAGGCGACAGAAGGCGGCATTGGCCGCTGGCTGTGATATGCTGTATCCAGGTTCTTTGTTGCACCAGGTGAATGCTGATTGCTCACCTGCCCACATGGAGGCGAAGAAGGCAGACTTGGCGGCCAGCAGCTGGCTGTGCACCCGCAGCTCCCGGCCGCCGATGGCCAGCGTCACGTCCGCGCACCGCACAAACGCCTCCGGCATGCCGCGCAGGTACGGCAGCCCTGCTTCGTACTCCTCCGCCTCCTGCGGCCGCTTTGAGTAGGATCAATGATTGATTTGGCAAGATACACAAATATGGAAGAGAAGCAAGAGAAAAGGTGACGATGGGACTTGCACAAACGCCTCCGGCATGCCGCGCAGGTACGGCAGCCCCGCCTCGTACTCCTCCGCCTCCTGCGGCCGGTTTGACAAGACACAGACAAGAAACGGAGGAGGGCTAAGACAATGTGTGGCGACTGCAATTGCACGAAAGCCTCCGGCTGCGCAAGTACGGCCGCTCCGGCTCGTACTCCTGCGCCTCCTGCGGCCGGTTCTGAGTCGTCCATGTTGTGAGTTGTTGCGCTTCAAATTGGGACTTGACCACATCTCAACTGTCCACATCTCCTCCGCCTCCTGCGGCCAATTTGATTCGGCTGAACGTTGAATTGGAAGTTGGAACGCATGTGTACTTGCCGTGGGGTAGCCCAGAGAAATAGCTGGGATCTGTGAAGGCCAGGGCGCAGCCATCGGCATTGGTGCAACCCAAGCTTGTTGAAACATGATACTTCCAAAGCCTGCATGATAATCGATGCGAACAAGGAGCAGAGCGTGGGCTCACCTGCTCCTCACGCGAGGCGTCGCCTTCACTCTGCGCATGCGGCCGAGCAGCGGGGACGCAGCCACGTGACGTGAGGCGCCACAAGCCGCCGCTGCCCCAGCGCATGGCGGCGGCGGCGGCGGCGGCAGCGGCGGCGATTTGCGCTGCCGTTTCCTCCACAGGCGCCCGAGAACCCTCGGCACAGATTGCTAGTTCGCTGCGGCCGCCTCAGAGCAGGGGCTGCGCGGCTTGCTCAACCCGCCAGCATGCGGCGCTACGCCGCCCGCGGGGACACTGTGTGGCGGCGCTGTCTGTGCCGCTGAAGGCCGAGGCATCAGCCTGGCGCTTGCGCCTGCGGCGCTGCTTGTGCCGTTGGAGCAGCCAGTCCACAGGTCAAGGACACAGTGTTCAGCCTAGCGCTTGCGCCTGCGGCAGCGCCCCTACTGGCTCCACGGCTCCACCGTCTTGCCGGGCGACGGGCCCGTGGTGTTCTGCTCGTCCGGCGGGGGCAACACACGGCCGGCGGACGGCAGCAGGCGCGGGATGCCGGCGATGACGGGGTAGGCGACGCCGATCTCGTCGCAGACGAGCTCACAGCCCACCGGGTCGTACCTGGTAGCACGGCGGAGACGGGCAAGGTTCAGAATTTCTGCCGAGGAAGGCTTAGCGCAAGTGCCTGTTTGTGTCGAGACCGATCCGAGCCGGTGTACTGGGCAGCAGACACCTCAAAGTGGCAAGCGGCCTGCGCCGCGCCGCGCGCCGCAGCGGTCACGTCACCTGAGCGGCGCCTTGGAGAGCGGGTCCACCAGGAAACGCAGGAGGCCCTCGTCAAACTCCGGCCCTGGAAGCGACAAACAAGTCGGTGATGTGATGTTTCCTTACATGCCTATCGGCAAGCATGCCACAGTGGCGCCGTCAGGAAACTCCGTGTGTGGCCAAGCGCACGAGAGACAAGCCTCGGCAATGACCATTTGCCAGCGTCTATATATGGCTACCTGACGGTGATCCGGCGGCCGAGCTTGCGCTCCTGGTCGCTGACTGCAGCTGGTTGCAGGCTGCCGGTACAACCTTCGACACGGACTTGGCAGCTGCCTTACTGAGCGCCAACATGCCAGGTGTTGTTGCTTAGACCTTCTATCTTTCTTGCCGTTAAGCAATGAGGGACCGGGCGTTTTGCAGAAGTGCCCCAAAACGCTCGGGATCTCGCCTTGGAATCTGTGCGGTACGAATAGGGTATTGGGGCTCAGTATTGTGCAATACTGGTCTGAGATCCTAGAGTCTAGGATCTAGACCAACTTGCTGCCGGACGCTAGAATTCCTTGAGCAAGGTGTGGCTGCCTTTGTGGATCAGTAGAGTGTTGTGCATCAAGTCTCAACGCCAGCAAGTCTGACAGCGGTAGTCTTGTTTCAGGACTTCAGCACGCCAGCTTGCCACCTGTTCGCGACAGTTGACGGTGAGTCTTGCCGCCCTTGTGCACGCATGGTGACGGCGGACAGCCATGCAAACGCAGCAGATGCTGTCAAAACATGGCAGCGGCATGCACAATGGAATAATATCCCAATGATTGTTGTGCATCTGGACCTGCTCCTAGTGCCTTGAACGGCTGAGACACACCGCCCATGTCATCGTGCGTGGTTGCTTGCCTGTCGCTCTTAAGTGCATATGCGCATTTGTAGCGCTGTCAAATAGACAGTCAGCCGCTTTCGACTGCTATCAGGGCGCAGTAGAAGCTTTACATTCCTTCGTGACCAATGCAGGCCACCAGCACAAACAGTGGCTCGTCAGGAACTCTCGCAACTGGGCACCGGATCCTAGCGGACACCGAGGCATTCGGCGCGCAAACGGTTGGTTCCACAAGGACGCAACACAGTGGTCGGTGCTGGCAGATCAGCCGAGGGCATCGCAAGACTTGCAGCCTTGTTTGAGGGACAGGCGGCGCTGGCAACATGGCGCTTGCCGGGTTCAGCATGCTGCACTGCCGAGGCCCGATGCACAGCGTTCCAGCAGGCAGGCCGCTGCCTTGCTGCTCAGCCGTCAGCCGCTGCAGTCCAGTGGCCTCCAGCCGATCGCAGCAGGGCACGTGCTCGGCGGTCGGCGCCGCGGCGTCTCTGGCGGCCAGCAGCCACATGATCGGCTCGCTCGCAGGCCTGCACTCACAGCGACGACAACAAAGCCGAACACAGCGGTAGGTAATAATATTGAGCGTGCATTGGAAAACCGTTTAACAACTGCAGCATGGGTTTGTCTCCCGCTCGTGCATCCTGAATCTCAAACGCTCTTGCGTTCTGATGCGTGACGCGCACCATATGCAGGGGGGCCAGCCTAGTGACACGTGCGGCAGACGAATACTACGAGATTCTCGGCGTGGAGAAAGGTGCCGACAAGAAGGCGATCAAGTCGGCATACCGCCAGAAGGTGAGATCTTGCTGCCTTCACATGCACAGTGCTGTTCTGCAAGAATAGAACCCGCCCTGTCTTCATGCATCGCCTGTGCAGTTGGCATTGCGCTGTGGCAGGAAGGAGCAGCAAAGATGGCCACATGGCATTCGCTCACACTGCCTTGTGGTCGGCGCAGGCCCGGAAATTTCACCCCGATGTGAACAAGGAGCCCGGGGCGGAGCAGAAGTTTAAGGACATCAGCAATGCGTACGAGGTACTGTCAGACGACCAGAAGCGCGGCATCTATGACAGGCAAGTTGCTGGATCTGCTGGGATGTTTTTAACTGTTTCAGCATACAATCTTGTGCCAGTGGGGCCTCCGCTCGTCCTGCACAGTGCCCCCGGACTGCTGGACAAGGGCAGCTTAGCTAGTCTTTCGCAGTCAGAACAGCGTCAGAAAAGCAGCGCAGGGCGGGATGGCTTCGTCCACCATCCGAACCTGCCTTTTAGCCAATTGAAGCGCACCCACTTCCATTCCCGTGCTATCCCCTATTGTGCACGGGACCACGCGGGTGCCACATCAAGGAAGCTGCCGCGGCAGGCGGCTCGGCGGCGGCGCCCATTGGGCCGCCCCGGGTCGCCGTTCTGCGCGGGTCGGGTGTCAATTCTGCGCACCCGGCCCCGTGTCGCGGCAGCGTACAAACAGCCATGAGCTTCCACAATCCCATTCCTAGGACAGCTTTCTGGGCCGGGCCTGCAGCCGGCAGCGTCATGGAGCGCAGCTGCAGCGCTGACGACGAGCTTCGACCGCTGAGTGTGTGCTTGGCGTCATATCCGCAAGCGTCCCGGCAGGACTGACGTCATGCGCTTATATATTGACAGGTATGGTGAGGCGGGGCTGAAGGGCGGCATGGCCGGCGGCCCCGGCGGCGCCTCGGACTTCGGCAACCCCTTCGACATCTTTGAGCAGTTCTTTGGCGGCGGCGGCGGCTTTGGCGGCGGCGGCATGGGGGGCGGCTTTGGCGGCCAGTGAGTGCCGCTTGGCCACTTTGCGTTGAAATCCCGCTTGTCAACCATCCTGAAGCATCTGGACGCAGTACATGGGCAAAAGCGCCTTGTGTGGCCTGGCGACTGCGTTAGAAGCAAGCACGCTGCTGTTGCCTCAAACATACGTGCTGACCAGCGGTGGACATTTGCACCGCGCAGGGGCGGCCAGCGGCGATCGAGGGCGCAGCCGGGCGAAGACAGGCGGCACGACCTCACGATCTCCTTTGCGGACGCCGTCTTTGGTTGCTCTGTGGACATCGACGTCGACCGCCTGGACGAGTGCGCCCTTCGTGCATGCCTCCTTACATCATCTTTCTTGCATCCTCTGGCGTTCCGACTGTAGTTGCACATTGAGGTGGACAGTGGCGCTTCGCCGCCGCAGCAGTGTGCCTGTGCTTCTGCTGCACACTGTGCACCACCGGACCTCATGAGCGGCCTGGCCATAAGCTTGTGTTCTTGCACCCCAGTGTACATTTACGACGACGTATGTCTCAAACTTGATCTTCTGTACTTTGATGCGCAGGTGCCAGACGTGCGACGGGTCGGGCACAAAGCCGGGCACCTCCGCCAGCACCTGCTCAGCCTGCGGCGGCGCGGGGCAGCAGGTGTCTGCAGTCCGCACGCCCCTCGGCATGTTCCAGCAGGTGAGCCAAGCTGCTGCATGTGCCTGCTCGCTGCGCCAGGCCTGTTGGTTGATCGACGATGGTGCGATAGGGCAGCTGGCACGAGTGTTTGCGCCGCCCTCTCCCAGCGCTGCATTTTTGCCACCCTGTGTTCGCTGCATCATGGCCCTTACTCACTGCTCCAGCCTGTCAATGGCTTGAAGTGGCCTTTCTTGCGGCCAAGACGAAATCTTAGTGGCGCTCCTAGTTCACGAGTTTGGAGGCCACCCCAGGCCCCTGACTCTCTTAATGCTCCGCACATGCGCCATGGGCGTCCTCCATTACAGCGCGAACACGAGCACGCTGCAGCGCATGCCGTCAGGGCAGGAGCTGCCCTCAGAACTCTACACGCTTGCGCTGCGCATGCAGTCTAATGCCAGTACTCAGGGTTGAGGACTTTTGACGCCTGCTGTCCCACAGGTGACGGACTGTCAGGAGTGCATGGGCACAGGCGAGCAGTCGACGCCCTGCGGCACGTGCAGCGGCGATGGACGCGTCCGCAAGACCAAGAAGATCAGGTGTGCACCTGGACTTCATGCGCTTGTCACACTGGAAGTCTGTTACACTGGAAGCCTGGACCAGTCGACCGGTACTTCTTCGTGGCATCGTGACAGCTGCCGTGTTTCCTCTCCTCAAGCCCCGCAAATCCGCTGGCCTTCACTGCAAGCATCAAACGCTTTCTGCTGCTGCAGCCTGCGGGTGCCGGCGGGTGTGGACACAGACAGCCGGCTGCGGGTGCGCGGCGAGGGCAACGCCGGGCGCAAGAGCGGCCCCACCGGCGACCTCTTCGTCTTCATCAACGTCCGCTCCGACCCGGGTGCGCGCCCAGCTGTGACAGCTGCACAGTCCAAGTCACAGCCTCGCTCGAGCAAGCATGCCTGATGATGCCATTTGAGAGAGGGGCTTTCAGCAAGAATGCAGGTCTCAGGCAGGGCGTTGTGCATGCGCACACTCTCGTGGGGGGTCTGGTGCAGAGCCGTGTGGCGCAACAGCGTCGCCATCCGCAGCGACAACGGATGCGCGGATCCTCAAGCATGGACTTTTTCCATCTGAAGTACCTTTTCGTTGGTGTGCAGAGCTGCGGCGGGAGGGCACCACCATCCACAGCGATGTGGAGATCAGCTACGTGGATGCCATCCTGGGCGTCACCATCCCCGTGCGCACTGTCGACGGCCAGGTGCGCGATTCAACCGTCAAGTGTGGCTGTACACAAAGTGCGACCGGGTGCTGTTGTTTGCGAGAGCGCCGACAGGCGGCGAGCTCTTGATTTTGCACATCTCGCGAGATGCAAGATTCCATGACGTTGTGCAGGCAGACTGCGGGTGCACTGCCCCTCCTGGTCTCACATGTTGCCCTTCAATTCCTGATACTGAACTTTTTACCCTGATTCGCATGCGCAGGTGGACCTGAAGATTCCAGGGGGCACGCAGCCGGGCACGACGCTGGTCATGTCCAAGCGCGGTGTGCCCCGCCTCGGCTCCAGCAACATCCGCGGCGACCACCAGGTGTGTTCACGTCCACCCTGTAGAGTTTTCTGCGTCCTGGGCTGCCGGGCACCATCTGCTGCCGCGTCTCCTGTCCGCCAGCGCTGGTGCAAGGTGGAAACGCAGCCGTGAGCACACAACGCCGCATGTTGGAGCAGCCTCATTAGTAGGAACGCGCAGCGCCGACGCACCAGTGCCTCTGTGAAGTCCAAGCAACCGACCAATTCTCTCTTTCTGCCCAGGTGCATGTGCGGGTGAAGATTCCGTCAAAGGTGAAGGGCAACGAGCGGGACCTGGTGGAGCAGCTCAAGGAGCTGGAGGCCAAGAAGCCGTCTCGCGCCGGCATCGGCGGCGGCTGGCCCTTCGGCAAGAAGGAGTGACCCGGCTGGCCCTTCGGACAGCAGGAGTGACAGCATCCGCAACGGCTGGCCCTTCGGCAAGCGGGAGTGACTTTGGGGGAAAAGTGCATCAGATGGGCAAGCGGCAGGCAGGCGCCAATGCGAGCTGTGAGGAGGCAGCGGCACAAGGCTTGTAGGGGAATAACAGCCATGGCGGCACTTTGCACGTCTGTGTGGTGCTCGATTCTTAAAGCTCGTTGATGACGGGTAATCGATGATCATCCTTGAGTTGGTAAAGGAATTCAGAACAAATGCAACAATGAGAACGCCTCGCCGTCAAGATGCCGTCCTTCCTTGTCACATTCGGCGTACAAACTGACAGCATCACTTCGGAGGCACAATGACACATACCGGCATGCCGTCAGATCAAAGCTCTGGATCACGAACCACAGAGATGTTCCCTGCACGCATGTGTGTCCGCACTTGCCCCAATCAATTCGCACAACATGCCTTGAAAACGGTGCTGCGCTGCCACGTCAATTGTCATCGCCACAGCCGTCGTCCACACCCATGAGGATCCCCCACTTCAATCTGCATACGGGCATTGTCCTCACACAAGCGAAAACGTAAATCGGGCGCTATGCGCTCAAGCAGGTCACACAACACATAGTCAATCAGCTCCGCCAGGTTGCACGTATCAGGTGCAATATTCGGCGACAAAAAAATGCGGAAACATGCGGATCCGGCAAGTTGATGCTCACAATTCGTTCATCTGACCCAGGCTGATGCTCCTCACGCCCTCCAGCTGCTTTGCTGCCTCCTTCTCTTCAGCTGTGCTGTACCCCCTGCCGTAAAAACGAACAGTGGCGCGTGAAGTGAGCAGCTGCTGTCAGACTTTCTCGCCCGGCTTGCCGCTTTGACGCATGCTTTCTTCAGGTGAGACACAGCATGCTGCGCTCAATGAATGTGCAAGGCAATGCTACAGAGTGGTAGAAAGAAAACACACCACTCTGCAAAGTAGACCTGCAGCTTGCCGGGGCCGTCCCGCAGGCCCGAGTCCGCCGCGATGGCTTGCACAGTCTCCAAACGGTCGTCAATCTTGCAACACAGGCAAAACATGCTCCTCGATGATGATGTAGGTGACTGTCCGGCCTCAATCATGTGCAGCAACGCGGCAGGCAGCCATACAGGGTGGCTGACACTTTCACTCACGAAGTGCATCTTGGCGCCGGCTTCCGCCACCAGCGGCCGCTGCGCAATTGCCCTGCAGTGCAATATGTGCACATGTCAACCTGGCGTGCTTCAAGATGGCGACTGCTGCGAGCAGATTCGATCACAATCGAAGCTGATCCTCAGGGCTGACATGCTCCTTGCTAGGCATCCTACCTGAGGGTAGCGGCCTTCTCCTCGTTGGGTGGAATGAGGCCGGCAAACAGGCGCGGCGAGTCCACTGGGAGGTCCACTCCCAGCTGCCTTTCTGCAATGCGGCTGATCCTGTGCGCAGCCTTGCTGCTGGCGATGTAGAAGGGCAGCTGCGCCCAGAGGCGACAAAGCAAGTCAATTTTCAAGGTTGGTTTCATCGGCATGGCTGCAGGACAGATGACGCATTGCTGCTGCTGCTGCTGTTTCCAGAAACAGCAGAGTGCGCATCAAGACTGTGGGCTATGCCAAGTTGCTGCAAATGACCAGGGTATTTGCTGCTTCGACATGCAGGCGAACGGCCATGATTGTGGGATGCCGCGTGCAGTGCGAGCGCCGGCGAATCTCCATGTTTGAGTTTCACCCGCCCAGCTCCAAAACCCATCGACTATTTCCAGCCACCCACCTCCATGTACTTGAGCGTCGACAACACGTTCTGGTACGGCTTGACCAGGTCCAGCCACTCCTCCTCGTTTTCGTCCATCCACTTGTTGCGGGTGTCCTCAAAGGCGCGCCGCATATCGGCCAGGTCCGTGCCCCACTCCCGGATCGACACCTCCAGCAGCGGCTGCCAGTCGGACAGGATCTTGCGCGGCGCGTCGCCATCCGACGCAATCAGCCGCGCCTGCAAAGCACCGGGATCGCCAAAGCCTGGGTGCACTGTCAGACCAGAGTGGTGTGCGTCCTCTAGATTCTAGATGGATGTCCTGTCCAATCGCCACCGCAAGGGAACAGAGCCTGGTGTGATACAATGCCAGGGCCACTTGCCCCGCGTGCTGGACAAGCTTGCTGGAGCGCGTGCCGCCAAGAGTGCTACAGCAGGGAGGTGACAACTGGACACGGAGGCGGCCGCTCACCATGGGCATGGTCTCCCAGCCGGAGACGAGCACGGGGCGCGCTTCCGCGAGTCCCTGCAGCACCTGCTCCCTGTGCTCGTCTGCCACGTGGTCCGGCCAGTAGTGCTTCGCAGCACGAAAACCCGCCATGGACACCTGCGAACAGAAGAAGACACACTCCCTGGTTTGCGCACAGTACACGAAAACGTTACTGAGCACACGGTCACGTGATCACCTCGGGTTCGCTGTCCACTAGGACACCTGAGCAACAACGGCACAGAGTTGATGAGCAGGGTCGCAATCGGAGTCTGTGCTGTTGACACTCCCGCAGTGTCCGCAGATGGGGATCATCGGGATCTCAATGCGGCGCAGAATAACAGCCGGGGTGCACCAGTAGCAACACAAGCATACCGTCGAAATCCAGTACGAACGCGTCTGACGGCGGTGCTGCTGCGACTGCCACAGACGGCCGGCCAGTGGCTGCCATGCGGCGCGGCGCTGGCGCTTGCCGCAGCGACGCCGGCATATGACATGTGAGTGTAGGCTGCGCCGAGCGCGCTGCGGATACTGACTTTGCTGCACGCAGCGCTGCTGCCACCGGAGCTAAAGTGAGGCGGTGTGCTGCGCTGCGGCTCATGTGCGTTCCGCTCTGCATGTGGCCAAACGCCATCATGCTGCGCGTCGGCGACAGGTAGCTCTCAACTCAAGATCAGCAGCGCTTCCCAGCAGGCCAGCTACGACGTACAGTTCGCGTCTGTCTCAGTGATCCGGTGGGCGATCGCGACCCAGATCGAAGTCAGCTTCGCAAACTCATGCAAATGAGGTCAGAATTCTGAGCTTGCGATGTGTCACATCTCTGGGTACGCTGTTATCGAGGTATGCTGGTGCTCATGAAACGTGATCAACTGAGGTCTGTTTTGCATGGGATCTTCAGCCAGGGGGTCTTCGCAGGATCGACGACCCCTATGTCGGAGTTTCCGAAACGCTCCACAGCAGAAGTGTCTGAATCTGTGCGCGCCAGCTTCAACTTGCGATGCATCTGTCTCGAGAGTGAGACGGACATTCTACTTAACTCGCTTGCTGTTGCAGCATCCCTTCCACCTCGTCTGCTGACCCAGCAGAGGGCTAGATCTTTGTGTCCATCACTGTTGCACACACCTGTCTTTGGGATTGTCTGCTGTTGCAGCTTCCGCCAGGCCTGAGCCCACTGAGCAACCTTTCATATCTGCGCAAGCACGCGATGCCGTCTGCGAGCTCACTGCTGGAGCACGAGAATCCATACATCAGGGGTATTGCGCAGGAAGCAAAACGAACGCTGCAAAATCTGCCACTCCGCCACAAGTCTGACTTCTCGCTCGGCGATGATGACCTAAACAGCTTGTGCTCCAAGCTGAGAGGCATGCGCGACGCCGCGCTGCTTGAGCAGGATGATGAGCTGATGGTGTATGTGGACCAGCGCGCTCAAGGCATGCGGCGATCTGAGACTCAACTTCATGAGGGTTCCCTGCATCGTACCTGACGACTAGGACACCAACGACGACATGTTGCCACTGGGTGAGCGAGTCAGCCGCCTTGCATCTTGCATTCCGTATCTGCTCAAGGCAGCTGCACGACGCCTGTCAACATATGAGGCAGATGCTCGGTTCCAACAACACGAAAGCGCATGAATACACTAGCTGACAGCGAATTTCTATCACCGTTCCTCTGACATTCATTGTCTCCTTGCCGCAGCATATATTCAATGTGAGGGCGTTTAAACGCTGCAAATTTGCGTGCAGCGGGCCGGAGGCTGGGGCCTGCACCAGATGGTACATCAAGGGAGCCACAAACGGCACATGACTCCTGCACATAGGGACCGTTGCTGCAATAATGATACTATAATGTGCCATTGTGACTCGAGCTGATCACGTTGATCAACATAATGTAGGTAATGATGTACAGAACTGATATGCGCGAGCCAATACACTCGGCCGCCGCGATACCCGACGTCCAACGGCAACGATATAAGCTATACAGTTGCACATGCTTGTCGCCCAACGGCCCCCTGTACCAGACTGTTCATTTGCGATGGGACTCAATCCAACTTCCTGGGCCCATGGTACTCCCCCAGCGCTTCGCCAGCAGGCATGTGCAGCCGGAGTTTCTCAGCGCTGCGCGTGGTTCATGGTGCGGCCCGCCAGCTCCATGAGCTGCTTGTCCTCCTTGCGCTTGTTCAGCACCGAGCCGCCTTTCTTACCGCCTGGCTCCCCCTCGTCCTCCGGCTCCGGCAGGTCCACCTGCGAAGCATGGCGCGACTGCAGATTCAGGATGGGGGCTGCATTCAATGATTGCTCGTTCAGGCGCGCTTTGGGTCGGTACCAGCGCTTGCACAGAACAGTAGCATAGCGAAGGGTGCACAAAGACAGTTGGATGGTGCGATGGCACCCAAGGCATGCACGGTGGCAGCCGACAGGCAGCAGTGTGCCGCGCTCAGAGTCGTCTTGGCAGCGCACCTGCCAGCACTCGATTGCGTCCACAGCAAACAGCGGCTCGCTCGACAGGGTGGGGCTGCAAGCACAAACAAAATGTCGGTGGGTGAAGCATGTGGCGAGTTGCATGCTGCATGCCGGAATGCTGGCTGAAAGCAGCATCTGTGAAAGTAGCATCTGGGGTCCAGCATCTCATCACTGCCGGTGCGAGCCCCAGGGACACCGCCAGTGTGAGACTCAGGGATACAAGCTGCAAGTCCTTTCAGGACGGTTACTTTTTGTAGGTGCTGCACTCGCGGCTCATGCCGTGGTCGGCCTGTCCGTCCACGTACAGCCCCCAATACCGAAGCTGCCCTCCGAAGCCAAAGCCTGCAAAACAGTCTCACCGGATCCGCAATGAGCATCGTGTGATGCTGCGGAAGTCCCGAAATGGCTTCGGCAGCACATCATGCGCTGTCGACTTTGGGATGCATTCCATGGCAAGGACAAGGACCCGATAAAACTACAATGCTAGAGCGCTGCTGCTCACCGTTGGGCACTTGCGTGAAGTTTTGGCCGCAGAACTGGAAGTTCTGGTTGACGCCGCTGGGCCGGTAGATCGCCGCCGCCGGCAGGAGCGAAAACAGAAAGTTCTCAAAGGAGCCGAAGAAGCTGCCGTGCTTCAGCCAGGGCGCAGCCGCAAAGCCGCCAAAGACGTGCCCGCCTTTATCTCGCACCAGCACCAGCGTCGCCCCCTTCTCGCTGCACCTGTGCAGCGAAGTATAACAAGGGGCTTTGACGCGGGACGCGTGATGCACTTGGGAATCATCTGATGCTGAATCCAACGAAGGATCGAACAGGGCAAATGCAGGGTCAGCTGTTCACATGTCCAGAGTAGCCCCACAACCAGTGTCCTTCGTGATCACCTCAGGGTTCCATCACTCCTTGGCATTCCATTACTCCTTGGTGCGACATTGTTGTGAGATGCGCGGGGGAATTTACTTCAATCTTCTTCCCCTGCATGCGCACCTGCCCATGAAGGTGGAGAAGCTCTGCCCATGCTTGGCGGTGGTGAACAAGAGGCGCCACTCGCGGCAGCGCTCGAGGGACAGGAAGCCGGATGTGGCGAGCGCCCACGCCCATTCGCGGCGCATAAGGCACGCATCCAAGTTGACGCCTGCCAGTGATATCAGCTGTGGCACCACCGGCTGCGGCACCCGCGCCTGGCTGAGCAACGTGCTGCCGCCTGCCACCGCGCTTCCGCCGCCCGCTGCTGCGCCGCCGCTGCTGCTGCCACTGCTACCTGCATTGTTGCTGCCGCGGGGGCGGCTGCCGGCCGTGGTGCCGCCAGCGGTTCCGCAGCCGCCGTCGCCGCCCCCGCCGCTCTGGAGAGCCAGCAGCGACCGCATCGTCTGCGCCACCGCCGGCATGCGCTTGGACCAGGACAGGAACGCCGTGCGGCTGAGGTACTTCTCCAAGCCCTCCTCGCTGTCAGCGACTGCCTGCGCCCTGTGTACGCCACAAAACCCTAAAGTTAAGACTATGGGCAAAGTTACGCGAGTCGCACAGCAGCTGCCTGCGAGAGCTGATCCGATAGCAGGGCATTGAGTAGACGTTGGAGCATTGCAACCTCAGCACTCGGAAACGCAACGGAGTGCCGCGCCAGAGTATTAGCCATGCGAAATTTTCCGCAAGAATCCGCCTGCATTTTGACTGCCAGACGACTCTCACCCGCGCACGAGGGCCTGCACACATTCGTCTGGCGGCGCGGCGCCGGTGGCGAGCCGCATGGCCGCCGCCGCCACGGCCTCGAGGGCGCTCCACTTGACATGGCCCTGCGTGTCCGGCTGCAGCATCCGAAAGGCGAATGCCGCGCCAGCCTCCTCACCATCATGCAGGCAGCGCCACTGCAGCAGGCTGTGATCAACTTTAGGTCAAATGCGCTAATGAGACATCTCTCTGTCAGGCTGCAGCGCCACTGCAGCAGGCGCGAGGTCGCGATGCATTGGTCAGGTGCGCTGATGAGATGTCTCCACCGTCATGCTGCCTGGCGTCACCTTTTCTTTTCGCAGAGTTTTCAGGTTGCGCTGAGACATCACTGCGTCACTCACACCGCCATCTCGGGAAGGTCGCTCTCGAGACAATCCCACCTTCGTATCCCACCTTCGCAATGGTGAGGTCCTCCAATGTGACGCCGCCTGACGCCCCGGGGGCTGCGGCAGCTGACGCGGCCGAACTGCGGTGCACTGCCGCCCACAGCCCCTGTGTCAGCGCCTCGAGCGCAGGGTCCGTCACGCCGAGAAACGCCTGCAGGCGCACACACTCGTCTGAGATGAGCCAGTCAAGTGAACGCGTCCAGCTTCCCATGCAGAGAGTGTTCTGTGCTTCCAGCAGGCGTCCGTCCTGTCACAGGGTCACCATGTGATGCATGCTCAAGAGGCGGACATGGAAGCAAAGCAGCTGCCCACCAGAAAGTCGATCTTGCTGAGGCTGTCAGACCCATGTGCGGATCTCGCAAATGCTGCTTGCAGCGTCCGCAGCGCTACCGCCGGAATGTGCCTGAAATGACGAGTTTTGAGTTCAGAGAGGCTGTGGCAGAACAGATTCAGAGGAATAGTCTTCAACATGAAGCAAGATTGACGCATGTTGCTGCTCGAGAGAGCTTCAGTCTGCCTCCGCATTATCCATGCCCTAGGAGTGCCTTCAGCGGCATTGTGTGTATGCTGTCGCGCTACAGGTGCTGGAAGTGACGCATCGGCATCTAGTGCTCCTACCTTTCTGCCTCCTGCAGCTCTGCACTTTTTGCCGGGCTCCCTAGGCCCACCAAAGTTTTCATGTTGTTGATGCACTGCTGCAATGCCATGATGGTGCTTCGCGATAGCGCGCAAGTGCAAGCACAGCAAGTTGCAGTGACCAGACAAGTGACTGCAATTGGTGCGCGAGCATCGGCGCACGTCACAAACAGCTTGTGCTGGAATTTTTATGGCTGATGCCACTTGCTGGGATGCCCCGAAGAAGCCATGACTGACCGTGGGTAGTTGCAGATGCAGTCTGCAGATTTGCCGCATCAGATCTCTGTTTCTGCTCTTGGTGTTTCACCTCTTGACGCCCAGCATCCGAGAGGCGAGGTCGCTGCCAGCTTGGGAGATATAGCCGCGGAGGCCGCACAGTGCTCGACGCGCAGCGGTTGTGTGTGCACTAGCATTCTTGTTCGAGAGTACCCTTCGAGAGTACCCTTCAGATTTCTGTTTCGTTGCACATCACCAAAAGCAAAATCGTCGGCACAGCACCGCCGCGTCTTAAGTTGCGCATGTGAGTGCCCAGCATGCGGCCGCTGCGGCGATTCGGTGCTATGCTGTGATGGCGGTCAGACATGGCTGCCAGCGTGCGTGCGTCGCAGCAGCAGGGAAGCAGAGCGCCTGCGTGTCTGCTGCTGCTGTGCGGCCTGCCCGCAGCTGGCAAGACGACGCTGGCGCGCGCACTGTTGCAGCAAGCTGCGCATTCTGCAGGTCGGACTCATGCCGAATCTGAGGACACTGCAGTTGCACACATGCAGATGCATACGTGCAGATGGAACTTGAATGCATGAAAAAGACGGCATCGTCTCAATCCCTGGAAGTATCTGAGCTGACTTTGTGCTTGACCTCCAGGCAGCGAGGGAAGCGAGGTCCTGCACGTGTGCTTCGATGAACACCAGCAACAGGCAGTTGGCGGCCGCTTTGACCCTGCGATTTGGAAGGTGCGCATGCTAGCATATGCACAAAGTTGGTCTTGCAGTTTTCGCCTTGTACGGCTGCTGGCCCGAGTGCCATGATACATGTGGCATGATCCTATCGCAGGCAGGGCGTCAGGCGGCACTGGCACAGGTCTCCGCAGCCCTGCAGTCTCGCAATGAAGCAGCGGCAGCCGGCGCCACCGGAGGCTCGGCCCCGGGACACATGCGAACCTCGAGCTGCGGGCCTGTGTCGCTCGAGAAGGGCTGCCGCCGGCCGCTGCTGGTCATCGCTGATGATAACATGCACCTGGGCAGCATGCGCCGCCAGGCACGGGCAAGGCCTGCTTCTTTGCTTGCAGATTTGGCATTTTGAATACAAGAGCAGTGAACTGGCGGACACGAGTGCATACTACTGAAATTGAGTACACAACTGCAAAATTCAACACGATGCGGGATCTGCGTCTGCGAGCAGGCCCAGCGGCTCGCGGCTGAGCGCGATGCGGCATTCCAGGTGCTGTACCTGCGCTGCCCGCCTGAAGCTGCAGTGCAGGCCAATGCTGCCCGGCCGCCACACGACTGCGTGCCGCCAGACGCCATGCTGCGCATATGCCAGGTCCGGCGACTGCCTCCCTCGTGTCGTCCGTGCGCGATCTGGTGCACATTTCAGGCAGATATGTGTGCGGTGGGGGGTTTAAGCGGAGATGTGTGTTGCAGCGCCTCCGCAGGCACCGCCGGGCATCTAGGTGCGCATACAGCCGAACTTGCACTTCTGGGATGGCAGAAACACAGCTGTACCGTGCTGTGTTCAAAGTGCTCATATCCTAGATGTTGTCGACCCGCAGGCTTTCGAGGAGCCGTCAGAGCCAGAGGCGCCGATCACACTGCACGTCGTTCGAGCAGAAGTGCTGCGGCAGGGCGACCTGCGGCACATCGCGGCGCAGCTGCTGGCAGATGTGCTGGCGGCCTGGGGTCCACCGCAGCGCCTGGCGTCAACCGCAGGTGAGATGATGTCGTGCCGCCTGTCTCAACTGCCTCGATTTGATGGCGCGCCTCACATGTTCCCAGAGGCCTAGTGGAACAGGAAAGCGACATGTGACAGCAGGCACCTGGAATGAAGGAGCCGGTAGGCAGCCACTCCTGGCTGCGTACTGATCTAATATCACTTTTACTTGTTACCTGTTCTCAGGCATGGACGAGCAGCGGGAGGCGGGACGCGCGGCGACGGTCGCCAGCGCTGCACACCAGTTGGACATCGCCAGCCGCGTGGCGTTGGCGGCGGCAGTCGCGGCCTGCGCCGGCGTGACGCCGCAGCTCACGGCGCAGCTAGCGCAGGAGCTGAATGCCCACCGTAGGTAGGTTGACGTAAAAAAATCGCAACAGCAGCCAGACAATGGTCCTGAGGTACATGTGTGGGGCAGGCAGCCCTGCCTGTCGCTAATGCCAATACAAGCTCAATAGACATCGCACAGAATAACCTGCCCACCTGTCGAGTCTGATTTATTGCTGTGCTTCAAGCAGGTCGATGCTGGATGAGTTTCGGACCTGTGCAAGAGATATCAATGCGTGCAGTGTTGCGCAGCAGCAGCTGAAAGCCTTCGAGGCGGCCGCTGATGAGGCAGTGGTAGTTATTGGCATGGCGCATCTCGGGATGGCATGATGCGCCTTGAATATGCCGAGCCGACCTTTGTATACTGCGATTGGTTTATGAGGTTGTGAAGACACCCCGTGTGTTTGTGGTTTCGTGATGATTGCCAACAGGCACTGTGGGACAGATCTGCTGACGTCGCCCAACCAAATTCCACTATGTTCGCCACCTCAGCTTCACAAACCTGGCTCTCGACAACAGTCATTGCAGCTGCCGCAGCCCAGCTGCCGCCGACTTCCAAACGACACAGGGCGCTTTCACAATTCAAGCGGCGCCGCTGCGCCGGCCGAGCTCCGCCAGCTGTGCCGCAAAGGCCTCGCCGGTGAGTAGCTCGGTGGCGCCGTACACGATCGACTTCGGCGGCGCGGCGCGGCCCGCCCACGTGACCAGGCTCTCGCGTTCCAGGTAGCTGCCGCCGCCGATCATGAACACGATGGCTTCGCGCGACGGGCCCGGCGGCCGCGCCGGCCGCCCCGGCGCCGCCTGCACACACAAGGACCAAGCTGTGTGTCAGGGTCCATCGAATTTGCAAGCGGGCTCACCACATGCAGGCGAGTGAGAGCATGCATAAAGAAACCCCAGCTGTCTACAACAACAAGGCGATCCTGGTGCCGTTCACAGAACGCACTGCCGGCAAGTTTTTACTTCTGAAGTAGGTAAGGGTAAAACGCGCCTTGGGGTCGAAGGTGGCAAAGGCATCGGCCTCGGGTTTGGCGTCCATGAGCGCCTCCACCGCAACCGTGACCGCCGCCTGCTGCTCCCCCGCCAGCAGATTCTTCACCCCTGCATGGAAAGTTGACAGCTTTTGGCTCGAATCGTGAAAGCACATCCATGCTTGGTGGAACCGCAACCACGACCGCCGCCTGCTGCTCCCCTGCCGGCAGGTTCTTCACCCCCTGCATTAGATATGAATGCAAACGAATGATAACAAGCACGATGGGGCGGGTCGGCTCAATAGTATATCGTAGGAATGGCCATGTGACCTCGGCTGCTGCTCCCCTGCAAGCAGATTCTTCACCCCTGTGGCGCACACAGAAAACGTCATTGCTTGTGACACGTGCCTCACGCGATTAACGTGATGTAGTCTCCCCAATAGAGCGTTTTTCAAGCCTGCCGCCGTAACCGCCGCCTGCTGCTCCGCCACCGGCCAGCCTGTTCTTCAGCCCCAGCATGAACGCAAACCGACGTCTCCCTGTTGTAAACGCACACATCCGTATTCGATCAATTGTTCATGTATGACAGGCCACGTATTGGCCTGTCATACATGTGTGAAAACGCTACTGTGACTACCACCTGCTGCTCCCGCGCCAGCAGGTTCTTTGGCCCTGCGACAACGACAGCGCCGCGTAAAACATGCGTCCATACTGCCCTGGAATGTCACTGGCCGCCAACATTCGCCGGAAGGGTAAGATTGCCGACGCAACTGGGTCTCGCTGCTTCACAACAACAGAGAGAACCCAGCTGCGGCGCCAGTTCCGGATGCCGGCGCCGGGACCTGGCTGTTGGGAAGAGGGGCCCTTTCAGCGCGCGAGACCGCTCGGTTCACGGGTGTCAGGTGAAGCGAAGTGCAAGAGGGTGCAGTAAGATCATCGACATCTATCTCCAGCGGGAGCAGGCCTCGGTAAGAGTCGCGCGCGCACCCTTGGTCAGTGAGGTGAGGCCCTGGCCGAAGGTCTTGTCCGCCCAGTTGAGGCCCCACGAAGCCGCGAGGCCCTCGCCGCCCCCAGGGCCCGCCGCCGCTGCCGTCGCTGTCCGGCTGCCCGCCAGGTTCATGCGCCGCATGCGGCGCACGTACGCCAATGCTGCCAGGTCTGCGCCGGCCGCCTCTGCGCATCTCAACAAAGATGACTCGGATGCCGTCGAGACCTGAGGTCAACACCGGCATTCGACACTATGCCTCTGCTGAGGCTCATTCGCACGGCACAGTGTATGAACTTGAAGCACCCTGGAGCAGCGGCCCCAAACAGCTGTAGAGGTGCACAATTGCAGGCTGCGTGACCGCGACAAGACCTCGGCAGGCATGTGCTCACGGACACCAGCCGACGCGACTGCGGAGCTCTACTTTTTGAAAGCCGTCACTGGCTTCATTGCCAACATGATGTACTCGATAGTTTTTGAGGCCTGGACAGGACTGCGGCTCCAGGAGGAAGAAACAGTGCACAACAATCAGACGCATGCAGGGCGGCCTTGACAAGGCGGAAGTTGTCCTCGCTGGGCAGCGCCTCTGGTGCCGAAAACACTGGGTTAGCCGCCATCATGGGAACCTCAGCACTTCAAGAAGCAGTGTGCATCGAAGATTGAAAAACGCACGCAGGGCGGCCTCGACGGGGCGGAAGTCGTCCTCACTGGGCACCGCCTCCGCGGTCAGCAGGTACACCAGCACCAGCCGCAGCTTGTCCGTCGCCGTGCCCTTGTCCCCCTGTGCAGCAATGAAAAACAATAACAACTGTTCAGTGCAAGTGCAGTTGCAGAAACAAGGCGCCTCTCCACTGAGCAGGTACACCAGCACCAGCCGCAGCTTGTCTGGCCCTTGTCGCCGTGTGCAGGCAGTGACTTGACCAGTATGTCATCTCACTACACAACCTGGTACAGATGTAAAATTCCAGGCGCCTCCGCAGGCAGCAGGTGCACCAGCACCAGCCACAGATTGTCCATCACCGTGCCCTTGTCCCCTTGTGCTGGCAGAAAACGCATGCAGAATCCACATCTGTGCAGTGGCATGCAGGTAACAGGGGCACGCAGGTAATGTATGCATTGCTGTGTGCCGTCGCTTGCGGCACGGCCATAGGTGCTGCTGCCACGTTGTTCGCTTGCTGTCGCAGCTGTGCAGTCAGCGCACCCACCTAGTCTACACAAACTCCAACGGCCTCGTGCTTGCTGACAAGTTATTCCCGGACTCACCTGCACGATTTGGGAGATGCGCTGCAGGGGGACCTTGCCGGTGAGCGCCTCCTCCTCCACCTAGACGAAAAGAAACCACTCCAGCCTCGTTCAGGCTGATCAGGTCTCATGTCTGTAGCATGATAGAAAAGTGGCGAAAATCTAATCGCCAGAGACGCCGACCTCACATTTGACGGAAGCAAATTGTCAGGATCCGTTGCTGGCATCTACCATAATTCGCCACTGACAAACGAACAACATATCATAGAAAAAAAACCACCTGGTAAAGCTGATCCAAGCCGCGGCTTTTGATGGCGCCCAGCAGCGCCGTCGCCATGTTGGTGTGTTTGTCCAGCACCCGCTTGCGCTCCGTCAGCTCGGGCAGGCTGGACACCGCCGCCATCAGCCCCGCTGTGTTTTGCTGCGCGCATAAGAGGCACTAACAATTAGCTCCACATACATTTCCAATCTACATGAGCTTTGTCACTGCTGCGATCCATCAGCTCGGGGTGCTGGACACCGCCACCATCAACCCTGCCGTGTATAGCTGCAGACAGACAGGGCTGTGGTTTGTTTCTTTGGGTTGCCATGCAGGCTCGCGTCTACACATTGCTGAAACGGCGGATCAGCCATGCCCTTTTGTCCAATTAAGAATCAATAGAGAACTTCACGCTCCAAGGCCCACCTGCATGTGCTTGTTGGGGTCCGTGTCGGCGGACACGTTGGCGCCGGATGTTGCCGTTTTTTACATATACCACACCAACATATGAAGTTTGGCGCTGCAAATGCCACCTGCATGAGCTCGTTGGGGTTCATGTCGGCGGACACGTTGGCGCCGGACTTGCGGTTGAGGTCGTCCACAGCGGCGCGGTACGCCGACAGCTGCGCGTCTATGTCCTCCGCGACTTTGGGAAACTGCCGCCGGCCGTTGGCCTCCCAGAAGAAATCGCCCTCGCCCACCTGCGGCAGGGTTTGCCGGTCAGTAGGAATTCCAAACACGTAAGTTTCGCGTCTATGTCCTCCTCGACCTTTGGCAACTGTTGCCGGCCGTTGGCCTCCCAGTCGCCCCCGCCCACGCCCTCGGGTCGCCCTCTGGTCGCCCTCGCCCACCTGCAGCAGGGTTCAAGGGTCAGTAGGCTTTAAAGAAAGGGAGGTGCCAGGCTGGACCGCTTCATCTGTCTCAAACTCAGAAATTATACGCTTAGAACCTTCCGACGTCACACCTTCCGACGTCACCTTGTTCAGGCAGGAACATGGTGGCAGACAGAGCCATCGTGTCGCCACTGCCTGCATTCCAACCTGCCCTTGGAAATCAGCCGCAGGTGGGCGAGGGCGACTTCTCCTGGGAGGCCAATGGCCGGTGGCATTTCCCGATAGTCGCAGAGGACAGAGACGCGCAGGATTGCTTCAAATACCCCACCAACTTGTCACAAAATCGGCCAATCCATGAGACCTTGCCGCAGGTGGGCGAGGGCGACTTCTTCTGGGAGGCCACCGGCTGGAGGCAGTTCCCCAAAGTCGTGGAGGTCATAGACGTGAAACTGGCAGGTCAAGCTCATGCCACATGGGACAAGGTACGCTGGTGCAAAAGTCTGGGAGAATGCCCTTGTGGGGCGTGGTGGCCAGGACAACTGGCGTGACTTGAGGAGGAATGTGGCGGGCTCATCACGAAGAAGGCAGAGGTCCAAGCCTCAGAGCACATGGCGGCGCGATGACAACCATGTGCCCTTTCGAGCTCGACATCTGCCTCCCCACTCAGCCGGTCAACCACACTCCGAGGCCAATGGTGGCCAATGCAAGATTCAAGGGAGGAGCCGCACCTCGTAGGATTTGGGCGCTGCCGCGGGGACGCCCGGCTGGCCCGGCGGCGCTGGCACTGTCACGCGGTTGAGCGACAGCCCCAGCACATCCGCCACCAGCGGCTTGTATGTCCACGTGTGCTGCAGCGCCACGCTGCAGCGCGAATCACAAAAGTACTTCACATGCATTCTCTGCGGCCTTTGCAGCATTCCAGCCGCCGCAGATCCACAACCACTCGTCTGCTCGTCGAACCATGACTGGCGCCCAGGCAGCGCTGACAACAACCACGTGCTCTAAGTGATGCGTATGCACTTTCAGGGAAGGTGTAGGAGCAGAAATCACCTGAGCTCGAACGTGCGGTCAAAGAGCGCCAGCAGCGGCCGGCAAGCCAGCACCCGCATGCACTGGCTTTCAACGAAGGGGGAAGGGCAAAAACGTGAAAGGGCAAATGAAAACCTGAGCTCGAAGGTGCGGTCGAACAGCGCCAGCAGTGGCCGGCCGCCCAGCTGGCTGGCGAGCCCCGGCGCCGCCTCTGCAAAGGGGTTGGCACGCGACTTGAGCGCCGCCCGCAGCCGCCCCTCTAGCTGCGCTGCCACTGCCTCTGCGGCACCACCCTGCAATTGCAGGTTCAATACTTTTTGCGGTTTGTGGCAAGCAAGACAAAGTAGGACACTACATTTTCGTCGACATCAGCAAGTGCGACCCAGAGCATTAGCATCCCATGGTGGCCATCGAGATGAATGAGGTGGATGTCTGGTTCATCGGGCTGACTTCTTCTGGATGCAGGTGCCTAAATCAAGGCGTGATAAAGGCCCATCTTCGCTTGGGTCCATTGTAGCGAAGCGTTGTCTATCCACCATTTGGCAGCGGATCATGAACTCTTTCTTTTTAGGCGAGCCTGTCAACCCTTCTAAGACAGCTGTATCGAGCTCCCAATATCCGGGTAGCGCATGGTGGGCATACGTCCAGGTGGGCAGCGCCGCGTGCAGGCTGTCCACCACCACCCTTCATCGCCGCATAGCTGTTTCACCACCGCCCTTGCGACCGCCCACGTGACCCAGTGCTTTCCAGAAACCATACAAGATTCTATCATCAGCAACCAGCCTTGGGGCAGCGGATGATGGGGACAACGCCCATGGTGACCAGCGCCGCGTACAGGCCGTCCACCACCGCCGACACCGCCGCCTCCACGTCCGTGTCCTTCGCCGTCGGGTCGTTCAGCGCCAGGTAGCTCTGCGGCTGCGCCAGCGAGAAGAGTCCCGACTCCAGCGCCGCAAAAGCCAGGTACTGGTCGAACACCTGCGATTGTGGGTAGCCATATAATGGCACACGTCCTTTGCTTGTTGTGGCCAGAATGCTGCATCAATCTGCGAGCACTGTGATTCACGCGCCAAGCCAGCTGTTTGCATCAATTCAGATGGAGGATTGGAGACGCAGGCAGTTGCTAACCTTGAGTGCAAGCAAATTATTGCAGGTCACGCCTCACTTTTGATATGCGGTGCACCGAGCCCGATGCTACCACTGCAGCGGCCAGCTTCTCCAGCAGGTGCGGCGGCAGCCCTGGGGCGAAATTCAGGTGCATGGTGTCGTACAGGCCCTTTGCCGCGTCCGCCGCCACCGCTGACACCGCTGCCTCGCTGCCGCGCACGAAGTAGACCGCTGGCACGTCCGGGATCGGCTGCCGCTCATTCTGCGCATGTGTGTCCATCAATTGCAAAGACGCCAACATGGGCAAAATGGATCCATTGCCTCCCCCTTCCCAGAAATGCATCTGCTTGGTGTGTGCTCCGCACTCGCCTTCAAGGGCACGACAAGGAGGCCGTTTGCGCACGCTGCATTGCCGAGGTGCATAGTGAGTCTACGGGGAGGCCAGGAGGCAGGTCGCACACTACGCTAAATGGGAAAAACACGCACCTCCAGCAGCAGGTGCAGCGTGACGCCATGCCGCCGCAGGTCGTTCACGCGCAGCAGCGGCGCTAGCACATCCTTCGTGAAGCCGTCAAGCACCAGCACCTTGTACAGCTCCTCCTCCGGCGTCGGCAGCGTCGCCGCGGCGCGGCCGTTCGCGGGCGCCGGCGCGTTCAGGTGCAGCATGCGCACCACCGCATCTGCATAGAGCCGGAGCATAGATCAGAGGGTTTGAAGCCAGGCCTAGTTGCATCAGAGCAGCGTCAAGCACTGGCAGCGGCCAATCAACCTGCGGCAGAGGCGCAGGCGGACTGCAGGTGAGTCTGCCGGGTGGTGGCAGTTTGTCGGATTGCCAACACCTCCTGGGAGCATTGCCAATACGCGTGCCCTGCTGTTGCACGTACGAGGCGACTGACTTGGGAGCGACTCACCGATCTGCTTTTGTCGAACGTTGAGCACCATGTTGTCCCCAGGCAAGGTGACCCTTGACGTGTGCGCGTTTTCAGAACATCGTATTCAGGCTCTGATGTTGCCCTTCAGCGAAGCGAGTTTGCCTAATGATGCTTCACGGCGTACACTCAGCGTCCAAAGACTATATCGATCAGACCTCGGTGCAACTTTGGCGAGAGTCGTGCGCGATGTCCAGGACCAGTGGATAATATCTATCGACAACCTGACACAAACTGGCTTTGTGCAAACTTCGCTGAGGCTCAGAAGCATTGCAAGTGCTCGCAGTACTTGGCGACATTTTGCTCATTTGCTGTCAGAAGAACTTTACGGGGACCCTACAGGCGACAGTTGTCACGAAAGTCCCAGCTTCCGGGAAAAGGCTCTTCAATTTGTGAGCACAGCGAGCGTTGTCGGTCAACGTTGTCCAGGCACGTCTGTCACTGAATCGCATACACCACAAAGTACTTTGAATCCAGCCGGAGCCAAACGTCTTGCGGCGAGTTTGCGCGGCAGGCCGAATCGCCGAGCTCTGACGTGCCGGTCGAGGTGCGCCCTCGCTTACCAAGCCAGTCCAGTACAGGGTCGTGCAGGGGCGCCAGTGCACCGTCCTGCTGCCGAAACTGATCGCATTGCTGCTATCGGCAGAGGTATGGGACTGCAGAGGGCGACAGATATCGAGCTCCAGAAGCGAGTCGGTTGGCGTCCCTCCGATGTCCCAACGTGCATCGCGGGCATGCGTGCAGCATGGCTGGCTAGCTAGTAACCCTACCGTCGCATTTCGTCATCGCTCGTGCTGACTCCGGTCGGAAAGGTGGTTGCCGATCTGATGTGTCCCCCTCACATCCAGTCACAAGCATAGTACTTCCCTGTGGATCATGGTACATGGACATGCAGACTTGGTCAACATGTATTGTGGCGGTCCTCCATTTTATCACTGCCTCGTGCGAGCTCAATATGAATCTGGCCTGCATGCCCAGCATGCTGCCTGAGCGCCAGGTACTCCACTCGGATATGGAGGGCAGCTGCTGCGTCATGCGAATAGTTCTGTAGGCTTCGATTCGATATGCAATCCCGATTGCCTGCAGGCAGCGGCGCTGAGCTTACATCAACTTCTGCCCGTATGCACAGGCGCCCGTTCAGCGGCGCACTCAACCCGGAAGCAGCTTTCAAGCGGGCACGTGGATCAGCAGCGGGCGTCGCGCCACAGCCGCAGCCGCCCCGCCGTCATGGCGGGCCCCTACGGCCCAAGGTACAGCGGTGCCGGCGAGCCGCAAGCGAGCCCGTACGGCTTCCAGGGCGGCGAGCCGCACGAGCCGGCGCTCCCGGTGCAGCCGGAGCAGCGCCCGCTGAGCGAGGGCGCGCAGCAGGAGGCGCGCTGGCTGGAGCAGCAGCGGCGGGAGGAGGCGGAGCAGTACGACCAGCAGCAGCCGCAGCACGGGCGTGGCAGCAGCTACGGCGGGCAGGACCCCTACGCCGGAGCGCAGGACCCCTATGCCGGCGGGCAGGACCCCTATCAGCAGCAGGGCCGCCCGTATGCGGCGTACCCGCACGAGGCGCCGTACCAGCAGGCGCCGGAGCAGGCCTCGCAGCGCCTGACGGATGACGAGTACTTTGACCCATACGCACCGGCAGCGGGCGCGCGGCACTCGCACCGCCGCACCAGCAGCACCGAGGGCGGCTACCCCACCTACTTCGCACCTATCTACCAGGTGACGATATGCCTCTGCCATCAGAGAGCAGCACGAAGCTCCAGGCAAGCTCCTGGCGCTTGAACGGCGGACGCTGGCGGTTGCCATCTTCGCATTGCGGGTTGCTGGGTGGGCAGCCTGGCGCACCAAGGATTCCTCGGCACACCTGCCGCCCTTCTGTATATGCAGCACAGTACACAGCACCGCTTACGTGCAATTCAAAGGACTGCACCCAGCACCCCGCTGGTAGTTTCAGGCAACTCTTGTCAGGTGTCTCGTCCTGCAGTGCCGCATCCACACAGGATACGAACATGGTGCGGCCGCTGCTGGCGGGGCCCCGACAGGCGCGACAGCACACACCTCGCGTCAGCACACGCCTTGGTGTTGGCAGTTCGAAGGTCGTGTCAGGTTGTGAAATTGCCCTGCTTTTGGTCGCAGGACATGGAGATGGTGCGGCCGCAGCTGGCGGGTCTGGCTGGCCATGAGCTGCCCCATTGCAGCCGAGGCAGATCCGATTCTCGTATCAGGTTGTGAACCAACCTCGCCCCTCTTTCTGCCACACAGGACACGCGCATGGTGCGGCCGCTGCCGGTGGGGACGGATGGCGGCGAGCTGCCGCCGGTGCAGCCGGGGCAGTTTCCGGTTTCTTGTCTTGTTACGAAACAGCCATGTCCCCTCTTCCTGCTCACTTTCAATCATGTTCACATTGCCACAGGACACGGACATGTTGTGGCCGCTGCCGGCGGGGCCCAACGGGCGTGAGCTGCTGCAGTTTCGAATCTCGTGTCAGGTTGTGAAACAGCCACTCCCCTCTTCGTGCTCAACCTATATGCATTCACGCAGGACACGGACATGGTTCGGCCGCTGCCGGCAGGGCCCGATGGCCGCGAGCTGCCGCCGGTGCAGCCAGGGCAGGAGCCGCCGCCGGCGCACCTACCCGCCTACGAGTATGCTGCCGCAAACCTGCAGTCGTCCTACGCTCCCCCGGTCTCCAACGGCGGCACGCGCTACTCCAGCAATGCGCGCGAGCAGCTGGGCCTCGGCGCGGGCGCCGGCGAGGTGCCGCCGGCCGACGGCAAGAACTTCAGCGCGCCCGCGTTCACAAAGACCTACGACATCGAGGCCAAGGTGCGGCGTTCGAGACAGCAGCTCGGTCTGCGGCAGTCCTGTTTGATGGCCTGGCGTCAGCAACGCCTGAGTTCGCCGGAAGATTGCCGTGCATGGCTGCACCCATGTGTCTGTCGCCTGGTGTGCATGCTGGCGGCGTCACCACAAGTCATTGCTGCCCTGCAGCCGGCGCCGCCAACGACGGGCCACAAGCAGCGCTTCGTGTTCGAGCGGCCCTTCAACCGGCAGACGAAGCCCAACATCATCGGCTGGCTGCTCATGGTGTTCTACCTGTGCGCGCTCGTCTTCTACATCTACGTGCGAGCCGCCAAAACCCTCAACCTGGGCGCCAAGTACCAGTGGTGCGTCTTCATATCTTAATCTTCACATCTGTGACAGCTGTCATGCTGATTTCCATCCCCTGAGGGTTCCACAGTTCTTTTGTGCTGATGATGTATTTTCTGGTGGCAAACATCCAGTGTGCACAGTTGCAGACATCCGTAGGCAAGGAGGTGTCAGTGACAAAAACTGCAAATGAAATGTACCTAGACCCGACCTGATGTCCTTGCGCAGGTACGGCATCGTCATCCTGACCATCGAGATCATCGGCAGCACGACCACCATCGTGTACGGGCTGAACCACCTGTTCTACACCGTGGACAAGGACATCCCGGGCAAGAAGCCTCTCATGGGGCCGCTCAAGACAGCGACGCCCTACCACATCCGCTGCCTGGTGCCCTGCTACAAGGAGAGCCTGCAGATCCTGCAGGTGAGCTACCGCGGCTGCTCTTCCGCTTTCGCGTCCCAGCGCGCCTCGTGCTCCTTTTGCAGCGGACCTTCCTGCACGCACAATCATGTGCTCTATGCAGTCTCGAGGCAGGCGGTCAACAAAACAGCCCCAAAATCTTGGCACTGCGCGAGGCGGATCTGCCGAAGGGCTGCATGCACCTCGCGCAATGCAAAAATCCATGCAATACCGGAAGGCGGGAGCGCCATGAGCTAAAAGCACTTACCTCTGCTAAAAGCACTTACCTGCTAAAAGCACGTATCATGGCGCTGCGGGAGGCGGCGCTGCTGGAGGGCTGCACTCGCATCTCGCAATGCTGAAATGTCGTTGCAATCCTTGGGTGTGCCCTGTCGATCAACCGAAATGGATGCCTGCGCAGCCGACGATCATGGCGCTGCGGAAGGTGGAGCTGCCGAGGGGTGCACACGCCTCGTGAAACGATGAGGGGGAGACAGTACCAGGAATGAATGTCCGTCAAGCAATCAACCGCGAAATGCCCACTGCAGCTGACGATCATGGCGCTGCGGGAGGCGGAGCTGCCGGAGGGCTGCACGCGCACCATATATATGTGCGACGACGGCAAGGACCCGCTCAAGCGCGACTGGGTGGACTCCCTGGACGATGACGTCATCTATGTGTCCGGTGAAAATTCCTTCCAAAGCTTGAAGCCCGGGTGTTCGGCAGTGCGTGCCTTGCGTGACTGCCGGCCGCAGACACAGCCCGCAAGATGCTGTCCGCGTCACCAACTCGGGTGCCAATGCCGCCAGCATCGTGGCAGACGTGCAGAGAGAGCACAAGCATCGCCTGCCTGCTCTGCCAGGCAATCACTGCGTAACTCTATCATCAGCGAGGCAGCAACAGCATCGACCTGCAACGTAGCTGCAACATCGCTGCAACGCTCAAATATCGCCGCACACGAATCGTCACGTCTGGGCGCCTGCAGGCCGCAACAGGAAGAAGGGTGAGATGAACGGCAAGAGCGGCAACATGAACAACGTCCTGCAGCAGATCTACCCCACCGGCTGCTTCATCCCTCCGGACGAGCTCATCGCCGTGTTTGACGCTGACCAGGTGAGGAGAAAAAGCATTCATGGCGGAAATTTTGCAGGCAGCATTCAGTTCATTCTGTCGTCACCTACGGGAGGTTTTTCCCTTGAAACCCCAAGCCCTGATGGCCACCTGCTGGCTCACACATTGAGTTGCCATGGCAATTCTCGCTGACGTTCGGATCGCTGTGTTGTTGCTGCAGGTCGCAAAGCCAGACTTCTTCCTGAAGATGACGCCGATGTTTGACGCCGGCGACAATGTCGGCATGGTGCGCAAACCTCGCCGCACACACATGCTCTTCATCACCTTGAATAAGTCGTCACTGACGTGCAGTGGACAGTGTGACAGGCTTCCTGTCCTGCCCTGTGCTTCTATAGCTGCACTGTCGGTTTCGATTCGCTTTTGACAGATGTCTGGACCCATTCGAGGGGTTGCCCCTTAAACCCTGGAGCGCCACGGGCGCCTCCCGCAGCGCGCTGTTTTGAAGTCAGTGGCTGGAGACTGACACTGTTTGATGACGTGTACCAGGTGCTCTCTCCACAGTACAACAGCAACCTTTCCGCCACCAACGACATCTTCAACCACTCCAACTTGCATTTCTGGCAGTATATGCAGCCAGGTTCGATTTTCCTGCGCAAAAGTTACGCCCGTTTGCGTGTTTGATCATCATCAACAGCAATTGATCAGCTATGCTGGTGTCTCCAGCTGCACAGACCTGTGCAACAACCTCTCATAGAGCGCCCACCGTGTGGGGTGCCCCGAGACCCGGCGCCGCCGCTGCCGCCGCCGCGGGTTCTGCCGCCGCTTACCCGGCTGGCATCTCTTCCACATGCAGGCTGCCAGGCTTCCAGTAACCAACTCACACTGTCAGAAAGCAACGCATGTACCAATTGTGACTCCACTCTATGCCAGTCCATGCCCGCAGGCTACGATGCGCTGGACTTCATTTCTTGCACGGGAACCAACTTCATGGTCCGCACCAACGCGTACCAGGAGGCGGGCTGGACGCCCACCTGGACGCTGACGGAGGACTTTGCGCTGGGCATGGAGATGAAGCGCAACGGCTGGCACTGCCGCTACCTCAACCAGTACCTCGCTGTCGGCGAGGTGGGAAGTGAACTCTTTACGCGAGAGAATCCATTTGATTGAATACAAACAAGATACTAAAATTCAGTAGAATCCATTTGAATCAAACTACAGCGATGAAGTATATAAGCAATGTGACGCAATGCGCTGCAATGTGATGCAATGCAAGTTGGCCATGCATGACGCGCTATTCATAGATCAGTGGCATTGGCGCCCTGAGTTGAGTGCGCTGCCCCCAAGCCAGCGTCATTCGCGATACAAATGGCGCCATTTGTATCGCCGTGCTCCGCACAAGAGGCATGGCACGTGCTAAAAATTCTGTCTGCCCTGCTGTAGGCGCCGGACGGCGTGCGTAACTGCTTCCAGCAGCGCTCCCGCTGGACCAAGGTGCGCCACATCTGCACCGCCACCGCACGCTCAGATTCTGCTCAAGAGCCGCTGCACTGCCGATGTCGCTACCACAAATAAGGGCGAAGGCACTGCCGCCACATGCGTCAAGCATTGAGCGGCCACGCGCACTTGGCTGTTGCGCACGAGCTACGGCCAATACCTGCCGCGCCCGCGGTCCCAATACATCTCCATCTACTCCCTGTCCACCCCCTCTGGCAGTGCTTGGCCCTCCTTCTGCTCCGGCAGTCCTCAACTCTTACGCCACCTGCAATATCATCACTGCAGGGTCACTTCCAGATCATCATGAACCGCAAGTACTGCCCGCTGTTCCGTGCCAAGCTGGACTGGCTGTCGCGCATGCTGTACGTCTCCGGCGTGTGGTCCTACGTCATCAACGCCATCACCACCCCCATCTTCATGGCGGTGCGGCATTCACGCCGTGAGTGAATCATAGATGTTGTAATACATCAGATATTCTCCGGCGTCTGGTCCTACGTCTTCAACGCCATCCGCAACCCCCATATGTGCGGCGGTGCGGCATTCGAGTCACATTCTGGGACTCGTTGTTGTGTTCTTATCCGCCATCGTGGTGTGCCCCCTTACACCACTGTTGAATTGTCGTGTTTGTTATCTTTCGCCGCTCAATCTCGTGGTGGTGCGCCGCCGCGTCAAACCTAAGCCCCATTGAATCCCCAAGTCATTTCGCATGTAGCTGTCAGCTGATGCTGCATGTTCCAGCCTCCAGGCATCCTAGCTGCTGCTTGTCATTGCACGGGAAGCATCTGCTGACTTTGCACGGCCGGCTGCTGGGTTTATTAGGGATTGACGCAGAGGGCCTTCTCAAACCCTGCCGCTTAAAACATGTTGTTGCAACCCACGTCAGGTGCCCATCATCACCATTTGGGCGGGCATCTTCCCCAGCAACCGATGGAAGGAGTGTATCGGACTGAGTTTGCCTCTGGACCCTGTGCTAAAACCCTTCCAACGCCCAGCAGGTGCCCATCATCACCATCTGGGTCGGCGTCTTCCCGATGGTCGTCAACTTCTGGATGGCGCTGGGCTCCACCATCTACATTGCCGCCAATTGCAGCGTGCTATACTATGCCAAGGACCCCAGGTGGGTGCCGTATGCGGCCCGTGCGCCTCTGCGTGTTAGTCAATCTAGTTGCTGTTTTTGCTAATTTCGGTTTTTTTACAAAGTCGTTTTGGAGCGGTGTGCGCTGGGTGGCGGCTCCGACCCCGCCTGCAGAGGCCTGCCACGTCTCAGAGCTTGCTTTTGTGCTCTTGCTGAAACTCGTGGTTTTGCTCCGCCACGCGCACTGCAGGGTTCGTAGTGGCCGTGTCTGTCACCCTTTCACTGAACCTTGCAACCGTGACCCCGCAGGCACCTCCCCGCCCTCTGGTTCGCCGGCCTGGCCAACCAGCTATTCTGGTGGACATACGCCAAGGCCATGTGGCGCAGCTTCACAGCAGCCTGCTGTTGCAGCAACATCTCGTTTAAGGCAACGGCGAAGGTAGATAGCCTGGCCGCCCAGACGCCCGCATGTAGTGAAATCCTTTTCAACCCTGCCTAAGCGCAGCCACAAAGCAAACGTGTTGCACTCAAGCTGCGCAGTGCCCTCGAGACTCGCCAGCAGCTACCATGTCTGTCAAGCCAGCAGCATGGGGCAGCACTGTGGCGGCGGCGCAGGCATTTCGGTGCATGCCGGCGTGGCTGTCATCCAGACAACCTGTGCCCCGCGGGGCGGCAGCATGGCGGGCAGCAGCGCATTTTCTACAAATTCGCCATTCAGAGGCATGATTTCGCATGCTGCCAGGCTGTGACACGAAGCATTGCCCACCCTGCAGGGCGGCAGCAAGGTGGGCAACAGCGGCTTCCGGGATATGTGGATCCACGGCCTCACGCTCACCATCAACATGATCACCATCGCCATTGGCCTCGTCCAGGTGCAAAACACTGTTATGCGAGACCATTCGACATCAAATTTCAATATTCATCTGGAAGATAGTGTAGAGGAAGAAGCATGCGATTCTTGCTGTGTGCCTGACGATCATGCATGCCAGTATTGCGACCATTGCGGCAGGATCTGCAGCGCTGTGTGGCCTGAACAGCGCATGCCCACTCGGGCCGCTTGTGGTCTGCGGTCTGGCCCAGCTCGAGTGCTGCTAGGGGTTACCAGCTGCTTGATGACTCCGACCGCCGCTGCACAGCAGTACACAGCTCATCAAACTGCTGCTCACGAGCAGGGGCTCACGTGCACCGTTGTCGTGCGCCGCGATCGTGAGCCCGCCGCTCGTCGATCATTGAATATCAATTATGGTGGTAATCATTGTTGAGCCTGGTCCGCCGTTTGCGCAGGTGTTCACGGGCGCCGTGATCGTGAGCCCGCTGCTCATCTCCATCATCTGGTGCCTGTACAACTCCATCCCCCCGATCCTGCTGTTCACCTACGCGATCGCGGGCCGCAAGTACATCCTCTCCTTCATGTGCTTCCTGGCTATGATCGTCTCCACCGCAGCCGTCATTGCCTCCCTGGGCTTCGTCTGGTGCGTACTCGCCGATCAACCTGCGCGACATGATCTGAGTCACTCTGTTGACAGCTTTGTCAAGCCAAGCCATTCTGTCAAAAGCACAGTGTGCAATGCTTTGAAGTGAAATGACTTTGAAAATCAGTATTGTGAATCACCAGGTGGATCCAGGGCCAGAACGGCTACAACCCGCAGCAGTTCCAGGGCGGCGCGGCGCAAAACCCTACCTACATCGGCTTCGTCCAGCAGGTCAGCGGCTGGTGTTGCTTTGTTGATGGTGCCGTCTCAGTGCGCCTGCAGAGTTGCGCTGCAATTGTGTGCCTGCAGATGTGCGCGCCTGCAGGCTTTGCGAGTGCGGATGTGTGCATAAATGTTCGCAAGAGTCATTGCCTGGCCGAGACATGAGGATCTGAAGCCGCCTGCGCCCCCTGCTGCAGATCCGCAACTGGATTAACAACGGCGTCAAGGGTGCGTCGCTTGCACGCTGATGTTTGTGATCGCCTCTGACTGTGCGCATGCAGCTGTATGTACATACTGTCATCGTCTGGTCAAACACATGTGTCTGAGCCGCTTGAGCCTGCTGTGGCGCAGGCGTCACAAAGCTCACTGGTGGTGGCAACAACAACGGGAACTGAAAGATTGAACAAATGGAAACTGACAATCAGCCACGACAGCCCAGCAGCCCAGGTGGCAGCCAGGTCAGCTCTGCAGCAATGGGTGCGGCGCGGCAGGCAGGCGGCACCAGCTGTCAGCACAGTTTTGGAGGCACGTGCTGCCTGTAGATCGATAGCACCTCTCTGAGCGTGAAGAGAATGACTCAGGTTCTATTGCATTTTGGGACTGACGAGACTGCTGTTCTTTGAGTTCGTTTTGGAATAACTGGAGGCTTTCTCCTCACTTGCCGCACCTCAGCACCTTTTGAACTTGACATGAAAACAAATACAGATGCAGAAACCCACATGCAGAAAACCACCGTTGCTGAGATTGTAAATGCTGATCTGAACACAGCCAGTCGGAATCTCTCAAGTGTACCCAGAGCAGCATCACTGGCGCAGGCGCCGCAATTGACTTCTCGCATTTTACATCTCTACTCTGCGTTAGTATCTGCGCCGCGTCTGGCAGCTCCCTCGCACCTCCCTGGACAGTCTCTCACGCCTTCACCCACGAACTTAGTGAATCATCTCATCGACGGCGGCGGGCTGTGTCCCAGTGGCACGACCTTTGCGCGCTAACTGCGACAAACCAAACCGCCGGCTGCCTGGCGCTGCTCTCTCACCACGTCCCTGCCTACCTCAGCTTGTTTTCAGCTTTGTCTCTTCGCTTCGCCCGTCCCTTTTCCTTTTTCCTCGCCTTTGCGGCGTGGAACTCCCGCTCCAGCCGCTGGAATCGCACATCCCGAGTCTCATTCAGCTGGCCCGGCAGCAGCTGCTCCGCCAGCGCCGTGGCCGCCGCAAGCTCCGCCAACGTGAAGCCGAAGATGTTGAGCTGCCGCATCAGCTGCCGCCCGTCGCACATGCCGATGCCCAGCAGCTCGCCGACGATCTCGCGCCTCAGCGGAGCGCTGCGGCCACCCTGCGGTAAACGTGCACAGCAGTCCTTTGTTAACGATCAGATGTCGTCTGTGATGTTGAACACAAGTGGTTTTCACACGCACACCAGGAGTCTGCCCATCGCCCCGTCTATCGCCGCACCCCTGGTATCAGGTTTGCCTGGAGCGACCGCTGCTAGTGTCTGCCCACCATCCAAAAGACACCCGAGAGACTCCTACCTTGGAAGCAGATTTGCCCATCTCCGCAATGAGGTGCAGCTCCACCAGGTCGTCGCGCATGAAGTGCGCCCGCCGCGGCTGCGCTAGCCTCGCCGTCAGTATCGCATGCTGTATCGCATCCGGCGCCGCGTGCTCCACCCCGACGTTGCCCGCATCATGCCACCTGCAGGGTTTTTGCATCCACATGCAGACTACATTTCTGTCCACATCTCATCGACTGCAAATCACTGCGGGCGACAACTTCGTGGCTTGGCGGGACCCCTCTTTCACAAGCCTCGGACAGCTGGAATTGTGCTCATCTGTTCACCAGGGCACGGCCACGACTGCTGGCGCAAGCATGGCGATGGTAATCATCGCAGGCGAGCTGCTCACTTTGTACGCAGCTGCGCCGTGGCGTCGGCCGCCGGCAGGAAGGCGTGCCAGCAGCGGTCGCCGAATGCCGCGTCCAGCGCCATGCGGCCTGCGGGTTTATTATAGGAATTAGGTAGCTATATAGAACATGACGCATTGGGCGTCCTCGATTCTTCTGGAGGAAAGCACTGACAGCGCGGAGGGAATGACGACTGCCCTTCCTTGTGATGAGCTTCTCGCTTTACGGGTCGACCATCTTCAGATAGACCGAGAGAACGGAAGGACCACACGGATGACCCAAAGGAGCGTGCTGCACAACTGGGAATTGCAACATGGTAACTGACAAAGAAGGATCCACACCCTGGCGGCCGGCAACGTCGGGGTCCATGAGCACGATGATGCCGTGGTAGGGTTTTGGGCGGCGCTGCTCCAGGGTGGCCCGCAGCGCCTTGATGGTGGCGTCGTCGACCGCGTGCAGCGCGCCGTGCAGAGCAAACACCTGTTCACGTGCACACGGCAGCAGTCGGATGTGCTGCGGCTTTGGGATGCCGTTCGTGTCTGTGTCCACCCGAGGCTGTGACTGCCAAAGTGGCGACAGCGCAACAGGGCGACGGAGGCCCCTGCACCTATCAAAGACCACTGTGTGTATCAGCAATTAAAAGTGTAAAGCTTCTTACCCGGCCAACTAACAAAATAAAAGTCACATGAACAAACCATCAAGACCAGGCTGGTGGCGACCCACCTCCGATGCAGTGGCAGCCTGCACCGCACGTTTGTCGTTGGCGCCCTCCACGACTATGACGTACGGGAGGGCGGGCCAGCGCGTGTGGCTGCCATCCGAGTTTCTCGACGACACCCGCATGCGTTCCAGCCCAGGCGGCCCCGGCGGTCGAATGTCCGGCGGCCGCGGCACTGGCAGCAGCGGCGGCGGCAGCGGCTGCTGATGCTGCTGTTGCGGCGGCAACGGCGGGGTGTCAGCCGGCGACGCCGGATGCGCCCGCGCCAACCGCTGCAGCGGCGGGCGGCGCCGCTGCGGCTGTGCTGGCTGCTGCTGCTGTGCTGGCTGCTGCGGCAGCGGCGGCCACGGCTGCGGCTGCGGCTGTGCATGCTGATGCTGCTGGTGCGGCGGTGGCGGATGCGACTGCTGCCGCCATGGCTCGGGCACCGGCCCCCGCCGCTGCACCGACAATTTTTCCTGGGGACCCTGCTGCTGTGAAGCAGCAGCTGCTCGCACATGGCCGTGCAGCATGCTGAGCTGCAGCCGCAGGGACGGGGCCCAGCCTCCGGGACGGGTTCGCTGCGCCGCATGTGGCGCGCTGCCGAATGCGCCACTCGCGTGTGACGGCGCTCTGTGTGATATCCGGTTGGATGACGCAAGCAGTCTCCCAGCCTCAATGTTGCTTCTCACACACAACCGCTGGGAGTAAGCCTCTTGAAGCATGCTGCCACAAGCGCTGCTCGGTGGTACGAGGAGATTTGACCTCAGTGCCAGTGTAGTTGCTGATGACGTTCCCGTCGAGGGCTGACAACCGTCTGAAATTCCTTGGAGTATCGCATCGAAGCCGCTGAACAGCTGCTCAAGATAGCGTACGGACTAGTCTTCTGGTTTGGTATGCCTGAACCTTCAGATCATTTACTTCAGGACTCGCTGTGCAACTAGGCAGCGTTGCATGTGTCAATAACAGCCAGCCTTCAGACTCAATGTAGGTTTTCGTGAACAAGACAGCTCGGTGCACTGGGGAGTCCATCAAATTGAACTGGACAGCAAATTAAACAGTAGTAGCAACACAGGGCGGGCAAACAATTCAGCATCGACCCTCGACTTGCAAAACCTGTTTTGCTGGCGAGAGTTCAGTGGCTCAAGAACGACGGATGCAACGCGTTGACGCATCTCGATGCAGACAACTCCGTTTGCTGGCGAATTGCGAGAAAATCGGCAGTTTCGCGACACTTTCCCCGGATTGGTGACGCCGATCTCAACATGAGTCACAGAGGTTTCCTAGGAAGACCGAGCGTGCAGAAGGTCGCTCACAATCGCAGTCCTTCGTCACACGCATCATGGATTTCGCCGCATGTATCGCAGCTCTGCTGCTGAGCGCGCTGCCGGCGATGTCGGCAGCACGGTAGGTTTTGAATTGCTGTCCTGAGCACATGCATGCATGCATGCGACCGGATCGCGATTTTGTTCCTACACTGCTGATGCAGCACCTGAGAGTAGGCTACAACCGAACTCGAAATCTAATCGTGTTGTGGCGCAGTTCTCCGCCTCCGTCGGGACCACCAGCTATGCAGCTGCAAGGACTGAATCTCTGGAGCACTGGTCCGATCCTCGAGGCGGTGCAGTCCAATCGCTTCTTCGCTGACAGCAAGCACTTTGTGTGAGTGTTCCTATCTATCCACTCGCCTTGCATAGCCGCAGTCATGGAGCAGCCTTACCCAATTGTGTGGCGGCTTGGTGACTTCAAGTCGGTACAGCTGGCGGCAGATCACATCGAGATACGCGAGCAGGCAGGACCGGCAATATCAGCAGACGAATCACCGCTTACTCGACGTTGAGGCACGCAAGCATGCCTGCGCCTCAACCCCGGTGACGGCAAGGTTGACCGGCCGCGGCACAGCCAGCGCCTATAGGAGCTAGCCAGCAGCAGAAGGATCCGCGCAAAGGTGCCACGTGTGTCTACACCTGCTTAATGGTTGTGTCCATACGCTTGTAGGCAAACTTTCGATTTACTGGGTTTCAGGGACAAGCCGCTGACGGTGTCGCCGGCGGCGGCCACCGCGGCGTTTGAGGCGCTGCCGCAGCGAGACCAGGGCCCCACCCCGTACCGCAACTCCACGCTGCTGGGCTTCCTGCAGGACAACTTCGGCCCGCCCGGCAGGTGAGGCTCCCTGCGGGCCGGTGAGTCTCCGTGAAAGCCGATGCTCTGCATCCTCCGCTATACCTGCCACGGCGTTGCTGGCATCACCCGCAAGCGCCGCTCCCGGGTTGTCAAGTGGTCGTTGTCGGCCAGGTGACACTATGCTAGTCCATTACTGCTTGCGCTGCAGCGAGCTGACGGCGGCAACGGCGGCGGACTTCCGCCCCAGTCCGGCTGGCTTCCTGCCACTCGTGGAGGAGCCCAGCATCCGGCAGTGGGCGCTGGACGTGCACATGCTGTGGAACGAGCTCTACCGCGTGGTGCGCTGCTCACAAATCTAAATTCATGTCCTTGAGGCGCTGAACCCTGACGCAGCCATCGACAGGATTCTTGCCATGCTGCCCTTTCAGCCTGCGACTGATGACAGCACCAGCCTGCATTTTGGCATGACCATGTGGGCTAGTGCGTTGAGAAGCTCGTTTCTCCCAGCGCAGGAGAACTCATCAGTGTCACAGACCCCCGAGCGGCACAGCCTGCTGCCCATCCCGGAGGGTGTTGTCATTCCTGGCTCCCGCTTCAGGTAGCTGCTTGCTGGTGCAGTATCGCTTGCCAGCGCTCTGTGAGGATGCCGAGTCACGAATCGAGGCATTAGTCCGTGCACACGTTGCTGCTTCTAGCACCACGATCAGAGGTTTGCTCACACATCATTTCTGCTGGCTGACTGCTGCAGGGAGCTGTACTACTGGTGAGCCTGGCACGAAAACCCTGTTTCCGCGCTGTCGCCGGCGGCAGGGATTCACACTTAGCAATCTGCATGTGTTGCATTGCCACCATTGTCCATTGCTTCATTGACCATGATGTTGGTGTTTCCGCTCTGAGAACACGCCTCACGTGTCGGCAGGGACTCGTACTGGATCCTGAAGGGACTGCTGGTCAGCAAGATGAACACGACGGCGGAGAACATGTGCTACAACCTGCTCAATCTGCTGGACACCTACGGCCACGTCCCTAATGGCAAGTCCGCCTGTGAAAAAACCAAGATGCTCAATACCCTATAGAAACCCTTGACGTGCTGGAAACCTACGGCGACATCCCAGCGGCGGGTGCACTACGTGTCCTTGCAGTTCGGCGATGCACCCAGCTCGTGGGCAGTTGCAAGGAAACAGCCCTTCAATGGCTTACACGAAACGTAAAGTTCGCACGGGCGCCTGTGCTATAGCGCGCTCGCGCTGAAACGCAGTCCTGACCGGTCTCTTCCATCCCGGTTCTGTGCTTGACCCGGCACAACTCGTGCCCTGGCTGCCACAGGCGCGCGAACTTACTACCTGAACCGTAGCCAGCCGCCGCTCATGTCGGCCATGGTCAAGATAGTATACGCCGCCACCCGCAGCCACAAGCTGCTCACCACCGCGCTGCCGGTGAGTGTTTGACGACTGCCTGAACTCCCGGGCCCCCATGTTCAGACTTGTGGCAATCAGTGCAGCAGAGGAGTTGGGGCTCGCCCTCTGTTATGACCCGACTCCCAGCCCTGACGCCTGCCAGCAGGTGTTCCTCCTGAGGGTCGGCTGCTAGACAGCGCCAAGGCCCCAGTCTTGAGCGCACATCTGCTGCGTCTGACTTTCCAATTGCTTCGCAATTGCGCAGCTGCTGATCCGGGAGCACAGCTACTGGATGAGCGACCCCAAGCTGGTGCGGGCGCGCGCCGCAAATGCGACGTCCGGCAAGACCTACTCGCTGTCGCGCTACCATGCGCAATGGAACCTGCCCCGCCCAGAGTCCTACAAGTGCGAGCTCACTGTGTCTTGACTTCACCACCCTCATGCCTGATTTGGCTCATCGCCAAACGCTGCTGCCAGGCCGCAGGATCCTGCCTGCGCCTTGAGACTTGTACGCGTTGTCAGCAACGTTGCAGTACGCGTTTGACATTGTCTGAATTCGTCAGAGGGCAGATGCAGGCGGCGCAGATACATGCGACGAATGCATCCTGAAACACATTCTTGAACCGAAACGGCTAAGTGTTCAACCTTGCAGTGAGGACGTTGCGACAGGCGCCGACGTGGCTGCAAGCGCGCGAGCGCAGCTGTACACGGATCTTGCATCCGGCGCGGAGTCGGGCTGGGACTACTCATCGCGGTGGCTGGCGGACGGTGAGAACCTCACCACCATCCGCACCACCAAGGTGTGCGCCCCTCTCATGCTATCACAGTTGTTCCATCAACAAGATGCATGCAGAGTGCGGTGAGATTGGCGGCGAGTTCAGCTCTCGAGATGCTGTGGCCCGCTTTACCAGAACAGAACGCAAGGCTGCCGGCAAGCCCTGGTGTGGCGCAATGATGCCGAGCGAATACTGAGCAAGCGAACTGCCCTGGATCTATGCAGATCGTGCCGGCGGACCTCAATGCGTACCTGTACGACATGGAGCGCAACATTGCGGACTTTGCGCGGGTGCTTGGCGACAGTATGAACGCGACACGCTTTGCCGCCGCGGCCGCGGACCGCGCAGAGGCCATCCAGGACCTCATGTGGGACGGCAGCACCGGTGAGAAATCGAGGGATGAATTCAAGACTGGCTTGCGAATGCCCCTGCATTCCTTCTGCGAGTCGAGCGATTTCTGCCTCGAGCTATCGCGTAATGGAGTTCAGGTGGGCAGCCAGGGGAGTGTCATAGTCGCTTCTGTTAGGCATCGAGCTCATGAACGGGGTACTTGCGCCAGCCTGATTCTGTGGCCAAGGTGTTCAGCTTCAAGGATCAGACAGGCAGTGTCAGACCTGAAAAGGGGGGTGTGTGGTACTGCAGGTCAGTGGCGGGACCTCGTCCTCGGCGGCAGCGGCTCTGGCGGGGTGTCGACCGTCACGCAAAACCCCGGCAACTTCGTGTCCAACTTCATCCCGCTCTGGGTGCGCCCACCGGCATTACCATTTGCAGTTCCGACATAGATATGCTGTAATCCTGCAGAGGCAGCAGGCATGCAGCGGCAGAAGAAATCATGACACCCGTATACATCATGCATGCTCAGACCCCGGACGACGCTGCCACCACAGCAAAACCTGTGTCGGCATCATCATACACTCAATCTGAGCATGCAAATGTCAAAACGCTGAAGATTCAAACTTGGTCCTATAGTACACAAAAGTGGGGCATAAACAAACCTAGTACCCCACCTTTCTCAGATGGGCCTGGCGCCGCCGGTGGGGCCCACAGGCGCTCGCTGCTGTCGAAGCCATCAGCAGAACAGAAATTGCCCACCCCTGTCACCAGCATTCTGACCTCTACAAGCCTTCCTTCTTCAGGTGGGTCTGGCGCCGGCGGAGGGGCCGCAGGCGCTCGCCGCTGTCGAAGCCTTCAAGGCCAGCGGGCTGCTGGGGCCTGCCGGCGTGCTAACGACGGTGTACAACACCGGGCAGCAGTGGGACGCGCCCAATGCCTGGCCGCCGCTGCAGGACATTGTGATCGAGGCGCTGGCCGCCAACGCCGGTGAGTGTTTCACAAAGCTTCGTCTTGTGTTCAGCCACTCTTTTATCAGCTACTGCATCAACGCCCTTGTTCTTATTCTCCCTACTGTGCCGCGGAGGCGCTGGCCGCCGACTAGCTGTGCAGGCCCGCTCGAATTCAAGACTTTGACTGCTTCCATCAATTCCCTGCATGCAGCCTGTACTCAGCCACTAATTTCGAATCCAGCGCACAGGCAAGGCCCTGGCGCCAGACCAGGTGACGACCAAGCAGATCAAGTCGCACCTTGCCCAAATTCCTGGCACAACTTAATTGCCATTCTGGCAGTTCCGTCGTCAGTCGACATTCTGACGTGATGTGTTTGCATAGGTGAAGTTCATCGCGGAGCAGGATCTGCAGACGATTGACGCGCTGTGGAAGGCGGCCAGCGGCGGCAAGTTCGGGGGAAACGGGACTATCATGTCCATAAGGCCGTACCGTCATTTACTGTCCTGATACACCTTTCCCGGTATTGGTCAGGATTCTCGTCGGCATTCGCGTCGACAGATGACAGAGAATTGCCCCTGGCAAGACTGGAAACCGCCTGTGACTGACGTGCAGGCGAGGAGGGGCGGCGGCTAGCGGCGTCGATCGCGCAGCGCTGGCTGCTGACCATGTACCAGAGCTGGTCCTCCACTGGCACCAAGTTCCTCCACAAAAGTGCGCATTCTTCTAGCAACCGAGAAGACGGGTGTTTTCAGTGGGTTGGAGCTGCAACCAGATGCATTGCCTGCGCCGCTTGGAGTCATTTCCGATGCAAGTACTGTTACCTTTCAAATCTAAACGGTGAGGCGACGATGCTGTGGTGTGTGCTGCAGTGGTGGAGAAATACGACGCGACCGCTGTGGGCGTCTCCGGCGGCGGTGCGTCTCGAACCTGTGTCAACCCTTGGCATCCGTGCACATGAACTGCTCTTCGTGGCTTCGATGATCGGATGTGCTGCAGTGCCGGCATTGCAAGTGCTGCACATCAACACGCAGCCCACCAGCTCCCAGTGCCGAAGTGACATGCGCAGAATAGAGTGGTCTCGCCTGACGGTGCCTCAACCCTGCATCTGCAGGTGGCGAGTACTCGGTGCAGTCCGGCTTCGGGTGGACCAATGGTGTGATGCTGTCGCTGCTGGAGCGCTATGGGTGGGACCCTGCGGCGTACCAGGCGCCTGCCGGCAACAGCACCGCCCCGCCGCCCGCTGGCGCCTGAGGGACAAGCGATGTGGCGCTCAGATGCAGCGCACGTGTGCGCTGGATGGGGCTGGTAGATTCAGAACCGCTTGCGCAGTGGCAGTATGGTAGAGACAACAGGCTCCCTTTTTGGACGTTGCGGCAGCCGCTGGGAGAGCATGCGCAGCTGTGGGCCATCAGCTTGCAGCCAGCGCTTTGCTGGGGCCCGGGCTGCTATAGGTAGCTGGCAGCCGCGAGGTGGGGGCGGCGTGGCTCGGATGATGGCACAAACAACACGCTGCAGCTGGGGGCGAGTGCCGCGTCTCTGAAGCTCAGTTTCTGGTTTCTTGCTGATCCACCGCGATCACAGAAGTACGATTCTTACTGCAACAGCTTTTGCGCAGCGCCCTTGTGATGTGGCTTTACAGACTGGCTCTGCCTGAATTTCCTTTATTTGCTGCCATCTGGTCATTTGGTCATTCAGCGGGCTGTCTTGGCAGAACCTGCTGAAGTGATTCTTACAATCTACATTCTTACTACAGTTTCCTTTGCCGAAACGTGATACATGACACCACCTTACGAGTGCACATACAAACCCTACAAATACACACGACTAAGAAGCACATATGCAGCAACGATAGCTAGGTAGTCCTCACGAGATGCGCCCATTGGCAACTCAATCCTTGCGTCCCCTGAGGTATGAATCTATTACATTCTCGATGAACCACTTGTCCGTGAAGTGCATGTGCAGTGCATCCGGCACCTGTGTGACCCAAGAAGAAGTGCAATCAGCAGCTTGCCAGATAATGTGAGATGGCTGCATTCCTGCTGGAGTGACCTCAAGCGGTGAGTCTCCACGAGCAGAGGGCAGCTCTGATTGTGCCTCAGTGTGCGTATCCGTGTCGTCATTGCAGTCTGCATGTCTGTATCAGCGGTGTGGGAGGCGCCGCACCTGGCCGCGCACAATGCGCCCCGCCTCGTCCAGCTGCCGCAGCCCAATCCAGTCCTCCTGGTACAGCTGCGTGTCGGACATGTTGACCAGCCGCTCGCCGTCAAAGAAGTCAAACCACTCGCTGCAGAGCAGCAGCAGCGGAACATGGCCAGAGTAAGTAAGATGTCTGGTTGCTGTCTACAGTGCTATTGTCCCTGTGGACAACAAGTTTCTCGGGAACCAGCACAAGAGTGTGCAGCACATGTACACCCACAAGTGTCCCTGAGCACAGCGGTACCTTCGCGCAAGCGTGTCTGTACATGCTACAGAGTGCCTGGTGGTGCCACCTAGGGTGTCAAATGTGGCACCAGATATGACCGTTCCAGCCTCCATCAGGCTGAGCAGAGGGTTTCGAGCATGTCAAAGCTAGCGGAAGATCAGTTATCTTGTTGAAAATCAGAAAGGCATGCCTGCCGCGGGGCACGACGGTGTACTCGTCCTCGAAGCGGTACAGCACCAAGCGCTTGAGCGACGCCAGGTTGTCCGCATAGGTCGCATTCTTCGAAGTCCCCTCGTTGTTGATGTCCGGCAGGAAGGGGTTCGCCGTCAGGTACTCATCCAGCCGGAATGGATCCTGCGGCAGAGTGAAAGCGCAATGAAACCTAATTGCCTGGCAGCAAGATGGACAACAAGGGACGTCCATGCTGCTCCCGTTCTGCGAAGGGCACAGGGCGGGGTTCTTCCACATGAGCAGGACACGTGTGCATGCACGGCTAGTTCCGAGACTTGATGCACACCTTGTAAGCACTGCGCCTGGATCATGCAAGCATTGTCCCAAAGCTTGATTCAACTCATCCTTCTCGAAGCACTGCGCCTGGGTCAGGCTGGTCCGCATGAAGTGCATGTAGGGCGCTTTTGCACGCAAGCATTGTTCCACGCTATGATTCTCGCACTGTTCCGCGTTGTTCTCACCTTGAAATACTGAGCCTGAATGAGGTTTGTTCGGATGAAGGGTAGGTAGGCGGATGTGGCCACCGCGCGCTGGATGGTGAGGCATATCCTCGTCGGCTCGTCCCCCGGATCGTCCTCGTCCGTGCCGCAGTTTGGCAGGTTGTAAATGCCCTGCCGCGGCGAGATCACACAAAGCTTGAGCGGGATCAGATTCTGACAGCATGAGCACCGTGCGCATCTGACGAATGAGAATCCCGCTGTAGGTTGCGATTCAAGATTCTGGAAAGCTTGAGGTACCAAGTAGGTTTGAGAGGATCAATATGCTCGAGGGCATCACAAAGCGTTTGAAAATGCAGCAGGCGTCGCCAATCGGCTGACTGCATGGCCGCCTAGCTGGGGAGGCGGATCATTGGGAGCACGCTGCGTGGACCGTCTCAGTGCGCATGCCAGCAGTCGCCCAACCACTGCCACTTTGCTGGATGGAAAGGCTTGTGCTTCCCCCTTTTCCTTCTTCCTGCAATTCCTCCGGTTGAGCGCACCTGGTGCTGGGCGCCCATCGTCACCAGAGTGTGCATGCGGGCGCCGCCATGCTCGCCACCCTGACACCGCTCCACCACTGCCCGCATGAATTGCCCGCCTGCATTCATGACGAGGCCTTCAAGACGAAACACAAACGGATGTGCAGCCTGTGCGGTAGCATGTTTTGATCGTGCGGAAGTCAGCACGCGGCACATAGGCTCACCTTGCGAGAAGCCCACCGCATTGTAGCCGTTCTGCAGCTCCGGGTTGTTTGAGATATCCTCGCACACCTTGGCCACCTGCAGCAAGATCGTCGGGCTCATCACCTGCCAGCGCAGCAAGGCGCATTGGCGCGCTGCCACATTTTCCGGTGTGTAATCCCAGCCAGCATGGGGTTTAAAACCAAACCTGGTCGTTGACGTTGCCAAAGAAGCTGCTGGATACGTCAGCCATGGCGCCGTCACCGGTGTTGATGCTGTGCACATACACCCCTGCAAAGTTAGGCGCGCTGTGGGTCAGGTGCGCGCACACGCAAGCAGACAACATGCGCCCCTGAAGCCTTTACTCCGCAGAGCTGAAGCTGCGCTTTACATTTCTCAACATGCGCTCAACTCACCAAGGCTGTCGGAAATGAGCTTGGCCACATAGCCTATGCTGTAACTCGCACAGCATGAGTCGCCCATTCCGTGCCACAGGACGACGGGCAGTGAGCTCTCATTGCGCGCATGCGGCCTGGTATGCCTGTGCTGGGGAACGTGAGCCCTGACGCGCACTCGGGATGTCGCTGCCACGACGCACAAAGCAATTGCCAACACTACGAGCAAGGACCTCCATCCCCAACGCCTTCGCCGTGTGCTGTTGCGCAGCAGGCTCGCAGTGTTGTCGACCATGCTTGGTTGCAAGACTGTCCTTTACTCTTCGACCGAAGCGGAAATTCACAAATGGAGGTTCCGGAAGGCCCTGAGCCAGCTTCCAACAGGTGCTCCAGGCGTCCAGGTGTCTGCAGTTGGCAATGCACACCCGAGCACTCTTTCCTCGATCCCTGCAGCAGAGTAACGCCATCGCAGCCTGGGCTCGAGCTGAAGGCTGCCATGGCCGTGCGGCCCGCCGAAATATGAATAGGCAGCTGGGAGAAAAGCACAGGCAAAATCGGCTTGCTTGGGTGCAGCGCAGGTCGATCTGATGCTGTGAAAGCTTGCAGCTTCTTGAGCATGAGAAGTGCGTGCGACGTCTGACGCGGCTCGCTGAGCTGTCGGAGACCTCCTGCTTGCAAGCGCGAAGCTTTGTCGAGACGGCTTGCTGCTTCAGGGGCAGGTTTAAGCGGCTGCAATGGCGGACGATGAGCGCATTAAGAGCGTGCGCGAGCACCTGCCTCCGGCTTTCCAGCCCGCCTATGCCGATTCGTTCAGGTCTGGCCCTTCATCGTTTGGTTGTGTCTGCGAGTCGCACCTTGACTCTGCCTTCAAGACGCTGACGCCTGCACTCATCAACAGTGAGCTCCTCTCAATAAGCTCTCCTCCTTGGCATGTGCAGGTACTTCAATCCTGTGCAAAGCGCCACCTTCAATGCCGCCTTCCACTCGGACGTCAACATGGTGGTGTCGGCACCCACAGGCTCTGGCAAGACAGGCGAGGCAGCTCTGCTCCATTCGGTAAAGCCATGCATATATAGTGCAGCAGCCACTGCTGTCTGCTTGGCGGCAGATGATGGCAGAATCGCGGGCCGCGTCAAATCATCAGTGTGCCTGTCATCATGCGACTTCAGCGCACAATTAAGCGCTGCAAACGCTTTCTACGCAGGCGTCCTCGAGCTGGCGATGCTTCGGATGCTGCAGCGGTGAGCAGGCAGCAAATCTACACACATGGCGCATGCTGTCCACACACGCAGCATCCAATTCGTTTGCCTGCAGTGGGCACACGTCTAAATGCAGTTTCTGTCACATCCAGGTACATCAGCCCACAGGGTACCTTCCAGCTACAGTCGGGCGCCGTGAAGGCTGTCTACATAGCGCCCTCGAAGTCCCTGGTCCAGGTGCAAGAAAGTTGCTCCTACCAGCACGTTTCTCTGCCGCCGAACATGTCAGAAAGCATAGCGGCTTCTCAGCTCTGTGCCGCTGCATGGTCCCTCCACTGCCGCCTGTACCTTTTTTGGATTGCTCGCAGGAGCAAGTCGCAAACTGGAGCAAGCGGTTCGGCACCTCGCTGGGCCTCAAGTGCCAGGAGATGTCAGGTGACACGGACGCCGCCACAGACGCCGCCGAGCTGAACGCTGCCGACATCATCTGCACTACGCCAGAGAAGTTCGGTGAGCTCCACCCAGTGCAAAAATGATGGATGACCGAGTGCAGAGCAGCATGAGGGACACTAGCAGAAATGACATGCAATGATACAGGGGTTCTGTGCACTGTGACGCCACGGTAGGATACCAGTCATGCTTGGCACGCGGCGATGTTGTTTGGTTGAGCTGCAGACACACAGACGCGGAGGCGGAAGGAGCAGGGCGGCATGGCTTTCTTCAGCGAGGTGAGCAACGCAAAATGATTTCTTCAGCCAGGTGGGCTATGCAGATCTGACATATGCCTGCGGGTACCGTCTATGTCCTGCCATTGCATCTTTTTGCACAGGCGCACTGATGCAGGCGTACAGAGGCATATACACTCCTGTTTTCTGACCCTCCTGCATTCTGATGTCGTTTCCCAATTGAATGCGCAGATCGCACTGGTGCTCATCGACGAGGTGCACCTGCTCAACGAGTCGCGCGGCGCGGCTCTGGAGGCGGGCTGCGTCAGCCGCATCCGCATGGTCAGCCAGCTGCCCGAGATGAAGCAGGTGCTGCTGGCCTTAGATATTGCGAGCGGTCATCCATCTGCATCATGAATTTTGGACTTTTCTGCCCTCAGCTGCTGCATGCACGCGTTTGAGCTCCGTGCGCCTGCATGACGCCGGCAGCTCACCCATCACATCGAAAGCAGGCTCGCCAGCGCATCGACATTGTGGCGATACAGGATGCTTGTCTGTGACTATGCATGCAGTTCCCCATCGGGCGCGTGCGCTTCGTGGCGGTGTCGGCCACCATCCCCAATGTGCGCGACATCGCCGAGTGGCTGGACGTGGACCTGGCGCGCGGGCTGCACGTGTTCGGGGAGGATTACCGCCCTGTGCGCCTGGTGACACACGTCCGCGGCTACAACATGACCAAGGTTAGGAGAATGCGTCCACGGCTGTTCAGAAGAACATGCATGCGGCCAGGTCTCAATCAGCCATTTGCTGAAAGCGTTCGTTTTCAATGCGATACTGCATGCAGGGCTGCAGCACTACTCGAGCATGCGCTGCGCAATCACTTGCTGCCGGCTTTGTGCGCCAGATGTTCATATGATTTGGAAGTTGAGGTCTCGTGCGTGCAGACAGACTTCCTGTTTGAGCGGCGCCTCAACGAGCACCTCTACAGCGCCGTCGCCGAGTTCAGCAAGGGTGCGCCTGCAAAGTGTTGCATCAAAGCACCTGCAGATGGTCATTTCAATAGGCTAAGAGATTCCATCGACTCTACATGCACTTATTTCTTGTCAACTGGTGCTGCAGGCAAGCCGACGCTGATCTTCTGCAGGTGAGCTATGGTGTGTTGTCTTGCCTGCATGATGCATTTGAAAAACACCTCAACCATACGCTCGACGGCACAAGTCACCTGCTGGTTCATGCAGCTCCCGCAAGGGCACCAGCGAGTCAGCGACACAGCTGCAGAAGGAAGGGCAGCAGCGCGCATCTGGCGGCGCGCCCTCCTCCTTCGTGAAGAACCCCGCTCAGCTCCAGCGGCTGCAGGTTGGCACCGTGACTCTCGGCAATAAATGCAGGTCCAACCCCCCGCTGCCGCATGCAGCTGCATCGAAACCTGCTACAAAGTACATGCATCACGGTCTGCCAGGAGGCCAGTCATGTCTGGGCAATACGAACCCTGCCTCCCAACAGTGCATGCAATGTCAACAAGCAGGACACGACGGGCCGGATGGAGGACAGGTCCTGAAGGCGCTGCTGCCGGCGGGCATGAGACGCTTTCCAACTTTCTTTTACTGAAAATCCTGCGTGCTGAGACTGCAGGGTGCGGCAAGCCGGGTGCACGACAAGGCCCTGAAGGCGCTGCTGCCGGCAGGCGTCGGCTTCCACCACGCGGCGCTGTCCGGCGGCGACCGCTCCCTCGTGGAGCAGCTCTTCATCGCCGGCGACCTGCTGGTGTGCACACCATCTGTGTGTTCCGTCTGCTGGTGTAGTGCACATCTCTGTCTCCAGTCTGCTGGTCTGCATGCCTCCTTGTCCCCATGAAGCTAGAGTGGCGTGTGTCACGATGCTGCGCAGTCCTTTGAGAGATCACAATGCATGCATGTTCCATTCGTCTGATGTGCCCTGCTCGTGCGGAAAAGGCTCCCCAGCAATGCGGCTTTGCCTGCCAACCTCAGAACTGACGTCGGTGGCCATTCCCTGCCATTCGGCGCCTTCCACCAGAGCAACAATATTTTCCAAGCTGCTGCGACTGCAGTGTTTCCTGCCGACTTCAGATGTCGGCAAAGTGCTGTGCCCCTGGTGGCAGGTGCTGTGCACGACGACGACGCTGGCGGTGGGCGTGAACCTGCCCGCGCACGTGGTCATCGTGAAGGGCACCCGCCGCTGGACGTCCAACGCCGGTGGCGGCGGCTCCGGCTACGAGGAGTACGACCGCACCACCTGCCTGCAGATGATCGGCAGGTGCGGCATCCTCTTTCACCAGGATATGCTGATACTCCTCCAGGTCTGGAGGACGGGCACTGCTCTGGACTCTGCTATGGCCGTGATGTCGAGGCACAAGTAGGTCATCAACCAGCTGATGACTACGTCACTGCAATTCATGTGATTGTGTGTGCGCAGGGCGGGGAGGCCGCAGTATGACACCGAGGGCGTCGCTGTCGTCATGACCGACCGAAAGGTGTGCCATCCGCATGCACATTACATTTGGGGCTCACCGCCTCACCACTCACTGATCGTGTGCCACTTGTTCCCAGCTGCACCAAGCTCCATTCACATACGAGCAGGAAAGGGATATCAGCCACCCTGCGACCCCAGCCAGTCCTGGCTGCCCAACAATTCCATCCTATCAACTCTGCGGATGATCCAGCGCTACGTGGCGCTGTCGACGGGCGCAGAGACAGTGGAGAGCCGGCTGAAGGAGGTGCCCCTCAGCCGTGTGTGCCTTTTCGAATGTGTCTTCACGTGGCCTCGCGCAGATGGTGAAGTGCTACGAGGTGCTGTCGACGGGCGAGGAGACAGCGGAGAGCCAGCAGAAGCAGGATCCCCTCAGCTGCGCTTTGCTTCTGACAGCTTTTCATCCTGTTGCCTCCGCAGATGGTGCAGCGTTACATGGCGCTGTTGAGTGGCGCAGAAACGGTGGAGAGCCAGCTAAAGGGAGCTCCATTCAGCTGCCTCTGTCTTTTCAAGCCTCACTGGCATTGCTGCCGCCTGCCGCAGATGGTGCAGCGCTACGAGGCGCTGTCGAGCGGCGCAGAGACGGTGGAGAGCCAGCTGAAGGGGGCGCTGGTGGAGTACCTCAATGCGGAGATGACGCTTGGCGCCGTGCGCGATGTGCCCCAGGCCGTCGCCTGGATGCAGACCTCCTTCCTGTTCGTGCGGGTGCGGCACCGCCCCTCCGAGTTGCGTTTGCGCAGGAAGATGCGCATTTGCGCGTATTGGACAGCCTGGAGCACTTCATGCCGCCGTCATGCGGGTTCACGTTTCTATCATCAGCAGGGGAAGGGGTGCGCATGAGCCTGAATGAAGTGATCTCATAACCAGACAAGCCATCAACGTTGTGCTACAATTCATGTCAATGACGTAAATTGAACACCTTGCACACTGCAGATGACCAGGAACCCAGGGCACTATGACCCGCAGCTGCGCGCGGGCGCCGCCAACCCTGCGGCGCTGAAGGCCAGCATCCGCGACAAGTTCATCAATGTGGCCCTCAAGCAGCTGGCGGAGCACGGCATGGTGAGCGGGATACCTTTGATCTCCTGACAGAATGCTTCTGTGGAGGTTTGCAGGCAGGTGGGCTGGCGGGTAGGACCTGCCTAGGATGACAACCTGACATGAGGCTGCCATCGGGGCGGAGCTGGGCAGATGTGAACAGGTATACCTGTCTCAGACGCAGTCAATGCAGATCAAACAACTGACGTGCTCAAGATCATCTACATAGGTGACGGTGGCGGACGATGGCTTTGCGCTGCGCTCGGAGGTGCCGGGCGCCATCATGGCGCACTACTGCGTGCAGTTCCGCACGATGGCGCAGCTGTGCGGCGCGACGGCGCACACCACCATACCCTCCCTGCTGGCGCTGCTGGCGCGCAGCGCCGAACTGGCCCACATCCACATCAGGTGTGTGGCTGCAGCAGGGACCGCGTGTCTGAATACTGTTCTTCGTGAGACGGCTTACGCGCGTTCCTGCGAAGCAGCATATTGCATGCAGCTGCATCGTGCAGCAGGATCGTCTTGTGGAAGATCGCCGAAGTGCTGATGGTCGAGCCTTCCGCAGGCGGGGCGAGAAGAAGCCGCTGAACACCATTAACACCGCCAAGGTGATTGGTTTCCAGTCGGACAGATGCGTCTATGTCTTCACAGACTTGATGTCTTCTCGCGATCTTGACAGCCTGGATCGGGCACAGGAGTTCTTGCTGACTGCAGGGGGACCACGCCATCCGCTTTTGCATTCCAGACGCAAACAAGCCAGGGAAGCCCAAGGAGCGGGTGGCGACCGCTGCCGAGAAGATCGTCATCCTGGTGCGCGGCTGCACACGCTACTCTGGCTGCAGATGGCCGCCTAATTGTTCCCTGTGGCAGGGCCAAATTTAGGGTCTCTGTCCCACAGCATGCTCTGCAGGTGATGAGTCCAAGGATGCCGCCTCTCCGAGGTTATGTCTGTTGCCTGTCGACATCGGGCGCAGACATCAAGAAAGGAGATCACTGAGGTCAGTGATCTGTTTGCAGATCAACGAGGCGCTGAACGACACCCCGCAGGATAACGTGCTGGACTTCAGCATGCGCAACGAGGTGGAGCAGATCCTGTCCGTCGGCAAGCGCATCGCCGCGTGCATGGCCAGGTGCGATCCCGCCAATACTGAAGAGGTCTGCTTCCGCAGTGTGCACTCACAATACTGAAAAGGTCTGCTTCCGCAATGTGCACTCACGATGCCTCGGCATGCTCCAGCCAACGTTTTGCTACCGGTAGGTTCCTGCCAGCAGTACGCAGTGACCAATCCTATGACTGAACCTGCAGGTACTTTGCGCACGTCAAGCACCTGTCCGCGACGGTAAACGCGCTGCTGCTGCAGAAGAGCCTGGAGAAGCGGCTGTGGGACAACAGCAAGTGCCAGGTGAGCTACATCATGTAATATTGATGTCACACGTAGAAACTTTAATGGCGGACACACATGGTAACAGGCTTACCTATGCACTGGCAGCCGCCAGAGGCGACGTGGATGTGCGCCAGAATGCCTGTGAGCGTGCTGCAGCGTCTCTGGAATGGCAATCAACACCTGTCACACTGCTGATTGACAGTTCTGTCAATTTCCTGGCAGGTCAAGCAGCTGCCCGGCATCGGCAAGCTGCTGGGCCAGCGGCTGAAGGCGGCGGGCGCGGGCACGCTGCGCCAGCTGGCGGAACTGGACCCCCGCCGCATCGAGACCATCACCCAGCGCAACTACCCCTTCGGTGATTATAACGACTTTTCCGCTTGCCAGATCATTCCGCCAGGCAGACGGCCGCCACGCGCACGACTGACGCAGAGACTGGCCTCGTGTGCATGTTGTGACAGTCTGCTGTTGCATTATCTCTATCTTTTGTGCATGCTTCATTGCGCAGGCAACCAGGTCAAAAAGGAGTTACAGTGCCGCCTGCCTGCGGACGTCACCCTGCACCTGACGCCCACAAGTGAGTATGCCACATGACTATGAGCCGCAGGTCGAGGGTCTGAACACTGTGCGCGGCTCGCTGTGAGTCTGCGGGGCAGGAGACATGACCAGCCTCGCTGATCTTTGTGGGATTGCCGGGAATGAGGATGGGCGCCAAAGTAGCTTCGCAGATGTCTGTTGCAAACAGTCATATCGTCATGTTGCAAGAGCGCCTGGGCGGCGGCCAGGTGCAGTTCCGCCTGACAGTTACGCGGCAGGAGTCTGAGGAGGCCGGCGCACCGGGCTACGCCACCGTCATCGCCGGCAGGTGCGCAGTTTTGAGAAAGAAAATGCATGTGGATCGTCAGGAGATCGTGCATGTTACCCTGCAGTGCCACCCGGGCTGCAGCGAGCACAGTAACATGCTGCTGGTGCTGCCTAAACCCGTTTGTAGCTGCCTGTTATGGGTCACCTGACGGCACGTTTGCTAAACCCTCCACCCTGCAGCATGCACGACGACGCGCTGCTGGTGCACGAGCAGTTGGCGCTGCACAGCTTCCGGTCGCCGTACACCGCCACCTTCCGCGCACGCCAGCCCCCCAGTGCGCTACTGATGTCCCCTACTGGTCGCTGCCGATCCTGCTGTAATGACCAAAATGCATGCTGCACGCTGCGATTTACGATCAACAGCACATGTGCATTATCAGGTGCTGGTGCGCCCCTCCTGGCAGCGGCACAGCTGCAACAATATATAGCGGGGCCTGTCCACATTCCTGTTTGTCACTCAGCTTTGACATTGCAGTGCTGGTTGTTTCATGATGAAAAACTGCTGATTATTCAGACAATGTTACTGGTGTGCAGACGGCTCGCCGCTGGACATCGTGGCGTGCATCATCAACGACAAGTGGGTGGGCCTCGACGTCACCATGTCGCAGCAGGTCACGCGCGACGCCCGCCTCGGCGGCGAGCCAACCGTCAGCGAGAAGGCCCACTGTGCAGACCAGGTACGGTCCAGAACTTTACTAAAATCTTTGACATTCTGGTGATTTTGCGAGATGAAGAGTTTGGGCATGCATGCCTCGGGGCGTGTGTGCGGGACGGCCGCTCTCCGCTGCGCGTGGTGCATCACGCCTGCGCCTTGAGAAATCTATCGCATTTGCCAGGCGCGGGAACACGCGCGTCCTAAGTCATGTGTGGTGCGACTCGCCTGCCTGCAAGCACTAAACATCCGCACTGGAACCTGAAACCTGGCGAAATCCTTATTTGCAGGAGGCGGAGGAGGCAATGGAAGAGGAGCTCGTGCCGCATGGTGCCACCACCACAGACGCTGTGGCAGCCGCGTTGCCGCATCATGCTGGCGAGGCCAGGGCAGGTCCGGCGTTAGCCAGCGGCGACGCGGGCGAAGACCAGATGCCGCAGCGGCAGCAGCAGCTGCCACCTGTCAGCTCCCGTGCAGCGCAACCGCGGCAGCGGACGCCTGGCGAGCAGCAGGCAGCGCCGACGAAGCTGGCGGCCCCGGCCGCAGGCAGCAGGGCAAACGCGCAGCTGCCGGCAGCTGGGGCGGCGCCAGAGGCTGCGCGGCCGCGGGAGGCTGTGGAAGCTGCGCCAGCTAGCAGGCGAGCGGCGGCTGCCTCGCGTCCCGGGCAGCTTTTCAGCAGCCCGCTGCTGGAGTCTGCCGCCGCCGCCTACCAGCCGGCTGGCCGCGGTGAGAAGCGTGTCGACGGCGCAGCGCCTCCGTCTCCGCCGCCCCCTAAGCGCATGCAGGCGAGTCGTGCAGTCTCCCAGTGCCCAAAACCGCGTCTGCTGCTGCTTGTTGGTGCTGGGCGCTGTGCTGCCTTCATACATGTATCAATGCTGACACCCCAGGTCAGCGGCTGAACAGGCTGTATTTGTGTGTAGCATGGCTGTTGTCTGACATTGAACAGGGCCCTGTGAGAAGACGGACAGGAAGTTTGAACTGAGTGTGTACCCGTTGCAAGAGAACCTGAATGCCGCACAGGAGTGGAGCGGCTCCATCTTCAAGCGGCGCTCCTTCACCCCGCCGGCCACGCCTGCCGAGCTCGAGGCCGCACTGCCAGCCGTGCGTCAGCGCCCAGCAACGCAGCGGATAGCGCCTGCGTTGCCGCCGCCGCCGCCGCTGCAGCGGCAGCAGCAGCAGCGGCCGCAGCAGGCTCGGCGGGCAGAGTGGAACCAGCCTGAGGAGGACGCAAAGCCGCTGCGCCAGCGGCAGGCACAGCTGCTGCAGCACAAGGCAACTGCACAGCAGAAGGCGCAGGATCCGCCAGGGACGCCCTTGCGGCGGCAGCAGCAGCAGCAGCAGCAGCAGCAGCAGCAGCAGCGGGGAGACATCTCGGGGCTGCGCCGCTTCACCTTCGATGCCAGCAAACAGGGTCGGTCGCCCCTAGGTGAGATTGTGCAACGCCCCGAAGTGCAAGGAGCAGCAGCCTCTGCTGTGCACACTGCTCTCGTAGGTTGAGCAACACTCAGCAGCATGCAGTCAGAACGCCAGCAGGTCTCAGATGGTCGCCGGTCAAAGGCAGCGTCGGAAAACTGCCTCAAAACATGCAGGTGTTGGCATCAAGTATGCGGCATCGCCCAGCCGCGGACGCGGCAGCCCTGACGACGACGGCAGTGCGAGCCGGCAGCAGCAGCAGCAGCACCACCAGCCGGTGTCGGAGCTCCTCCATCCTACCAGCAAGCCGGCGACGCCGCTGCACCCGGCGCGGCCGCGCGCCGCCGCCGTGGGCTACGTCGGCAACCTGGACCTGGTCCGCTAGAAGGCAGCCAAGCTGTCAGGTGCCCTTTCAATAAGCTTTCCAGCAGTCGTCTTTGGCATCCATTAACATCTGGACTGGCACACAGACATAGTCGCCGTGGCTTCATAGGCTTCCACTCGAGAGACACCATGGGTGCTCCCCATCCAGAGTCAGCCTGCTAATAAGGTGACGACACACCTTCCAGATCGACGCATTGACGTCTTCGACGCAGGGCTGCACGAGGCTGCGTCGGGCGCGAGGCTGCCTGTGCGGGCGCCCAACAGCCGCGCCCTGGAGATCATGGCCGACCGGAGCCATGCGTCTCGTCCTCTGGCCACGCCGGTGCATGCCAATCTTGCTGGCATATGGGCTTTACAGGAGTTTATGCCAAAGCTGCCTATGTAGCCTGGCACTTGCCGGACTGGTTGTTCTGCGCATTGAACCCTATACACAGTTCCAGCACCAGCAGCATCGTGCAGCACGGATGCAGACTCTGCCCAAACATCCTGGCTTGCTGAGAGGCACCTCCTGGGGTGTTGCACCAAATGAACAACACAAATTCACATGTCCCCACGATCAAAGCGATGTTCCTACATCAAATATTGCTCACGCAGCTGCGCAGCATAAGGGAGGCGCCGCCGCCGTCGCAGGACTTGCCCGAGGTGCCGCAGCCCCCGCCGCCTGGCAGGAGCACGATGCCGCCTGACAACGACCTCGGCTTCTGGGGCTCTGCTGACGCTCGCGCCGGCGGCGACGGGTGCTACCCGCAGGACTGCGACATGCTGAGTGGCGGAGTCGGCTTTGGCGGCGGCGGCGGCGGCTTCGGTGGCGGCAACGGCGGCGTCCTCGACTGGCAGCAGGCGACGCCGTCAGCAGATGACGAATTCACGGTGGACCCGCCCACCGGCAACCCTGCAGCTGCAGCAGGCGGCGTCGGCAGTGGCCGCATGCGGCAGGGCTCGGCGGCAGCCGCGGACGGCGCCCTATCGGGCGGCCCAACCGCCATCGCCCAGGCGCTGCGCTTTGGCCGCCGCTCCAGCGGCCGCCTGTCAGGGGAAGGCTGGGCAGCGGACGGCAGCCAAATGCAAGCCTGGCAGCACCAGGGCAGCAGGGCAGGCGGCAGCGGCGGCGGACGCCAGGACAGCCTGCGCCCGGGTGCTGGCGTGCCGGAATGCGACAGCAAGCTGCCCATAAGCAAGGGCCCGGCAGCAGGCGGCGGCGGCCGGCGCAGCGTCGGAAGGCGGCTGCCGTTTGCGGACGCCGGCAACAGCATGCAGCTGGATGCTGGCGGCGCTGGCAAGGCAATGTGGGAGCAGCAGGCGGAGAGTCCGGATCCCGATGAGGTGCCGGCGGCGCCGGCGCCGTTTCAGATGGCAGCGGGCGCGGCAGCAGAGGGCACGGCAGCGGGCTCAGCAGCAGAGGACATGGTGCAGCAGTGCGAGTCGGTGTTTTCGTTCCTGTAGACGGACATTTATGGGTACTTCGAATTTGCCGGATGCAAAATCCTGGCGGCATGAGTGCAGTAGGATCTGATTCTTTTCAATAGCGGCACTGCAGTATCCGACATCGGGACATGGCATGAATGTGACCCGACAATATGTAATCTCTTGCGGCGGCACAAACCGGTCGCAATTATGCCGAGCTTTGTGTGTCCTAGAGCACCACGACAAGTACACGATGTTCAGCTACAGTCTTCAATTCAAGTTGCAAGCGAATCAAACTTCCAAAATTGTTGTACAGGATCCTGCTGCATTCCTCGCTGCCACTGCACCAGCGGAAAGACATCCTGCATCCTTCTTCAGTGCCTGCCCTTCAGGACGCTTCATGATATCGTGTCCCCGGAATGGGCAGCGGGTAATCCGCCGGCAATTGCACGCCGCAGCGCTGCTGCTCCTCCTTCGTCATGCGCCACGTTTGGTGGATGTGCTCCGTCGGCACAGCCGCCAGCTCGGGCACCCACCTCCTGATGTACCGGCCATCAGCGTCGTAGTCCTTGCTCTGCGCAGTGCAGGAAACGAAGCCACGGCACATCCCACAAACAGGATGCATGGAAAAGACATGTGAACAAACCATCCACACAAGCATTGTCCAATTGCAAGGACAATATCAAGTCCGGCCAGCATCAACACAAGGGGACTGCGGAAGCCAAACCCTTCCAGAGGGAGAGCCACACACCTGCTTCACCAGGTTGAAGCGGCTGGTGCGCCCTGGTGTGAGCCCCGCGGCGGCGACCCAGTTGCCCCAGTTGGAGCACACGTCATAGTCTACCAGCCGCGACTCGAACCAGTCGGCGCCCTGCCGCCAGTCCTCCTCCAGATCCAGCGCCAGGTAGCTGGCCACGTTCTGCCGCCCCCGGTTGGACATCCAGCCTATGTTAACAAGAGCAGAGGGTGAGAATGCCTGGAGCGCTGGCCTGCCTCATGTTCATGTTTGGGCAGCTGGCCATGTTTTGCCCACCCTGCTTGGACATCCATCCTGCGTAACATAACCACACAATCCCAACGTGTTAGAACCATACTGTTTCGAGTCCAGTGCCAGGATCAGATTGTCAGAATTGTGCCTCGCATCCAGCCACATCTCATTCTGCCCGCGATTGGTCATCCAGCCTGAGAAGACCAAAATGCAATATGAGAATGAATTCGAGCACTTTTCTAATCTTCCAGCGTAGTGTGAGGGGATACACACATCGACTGACATATCACATCGACCAGCAACCGTCAGGTCGGCGAGCCGTTGCGTGAGAGCCAGTGGATGCGTGTGTCCACGGCAATACCGCTACGACCTAGGCTGATTTTGCAACCAACTGCGATGTCTTTCATCAGACTCGCAGCCCAGCGTAACATTGCATGTGCTCCGGCTGCTCGCGTCCGACAGCAAACAACTCCACCTTCAACATTCCAATGCTGCGACATCTGATCACCTGTGTGCTGCAGCTCACGCATGTGCGCGTCCACGAAGGGGATGCCGGTCGCGCCGTCTTTCCAGCGCCGCAGCGCATCCGCGTCGCCGCGCCACACGCGGCGCTCGCCGGTGACGCCGCCCTCGTGGAACACGCGGCTGCCGTGCTTCAGGCAGAAGAACCTGCGCACAGAGGCCGACAGAGACAGTGGGCTGCCGTGCTCTCGGCAGGAGGAACCTGAGGGCGCCAGTCAGCACCTTGCCTCAAGATCAACGTCTGGAGTGGACTGGGCGGCTGGCTTGCTGTGAGAACAAGTAGTGGTGTGCGCGCTGTGCCGCAGCTGAGCTGCCATTTGCATGTTGTGGCGGGCTGGCCTCCACGCTTAAATAGAGAGAGAAATCGTTGCCGACGCCGCTGACGCTGCAGCTGGCGAGCGACCTGTCTACTCAGGCGCCATCCTGGTAGAGGGCTTCACCTGAAGTAGTCACGGACCAGCAGGTGGAAGGTGAGGAAGTAGGTGCTCTTGTTGGCGCCGTGCGCCGCCTCGTAGCGCACAATCTCGGCGTGCACGCGCCGCGGCGACAGGCAGCCGAGCGCCAGCCAGGGCGACAGCTTGGTCGAGTCGTCGACTGCCAGCAAGCCTGCAGTAGTTTGATGCCAATCCTTGAGGAGGCTGCAACAGGGAGGCCCCGCAGCCCTGAAAGTGCAGAAGCACCTCGTTCTCTTCAGCAAAAGCATCTCACATAAAGTGTCCCGTGAACTTCGTTGACCAAGAAATGTCGCTCTGCAGCACAACGGCTGCTCCTGTGAGAACGGCTGACCTTGGCATGCAGAGCAGCTGCAACGACCAGGATGCCGCACCGTTGCGGGTGTCAAAATAGGTGGAGGCGGCGCCAGTGTCCCAGACTAGGGTTTCCCAGAGATAGTGCCGCAGCCGCTCAAGGCCAGCTTCCTCGCCACCCTCGAATCGCATGAGGGCCTGCACGTTTGGATCCTCGTGATTTCTCCGCATGTGGTTCGGCGGCAATGCCCGTCACTGGCTGTTGGTCAAACCTAGCAAGGAGGTGCAAGTGACGCAGCAGCATGCCAAGAGCTCGGGCCCACCTCGGGATGGTCTTCGGGCTCCGGCAGCGGCGGCCCGCCCGCCCGCTGTGCCAGCTCTTGCAGATCCTCCAGCCCCCGCGGCTCGAAGGCGGAGGGCAGGCGCGGCAGGCCGCCGGCCGGCAGCGGCAGCTGCCCCCGCTGCGGCGGCGGCAGCTGCGGCCGCACCCGCCAGTGCTCCGGCTCCTCCACCTGTCGCCAGACACGAGGATCTTTTCAGACACGAGGATCTTTTCGCTCTATGCAACGCAGAATTTGCGGCGGGCTTGTAACGGCACATGCAGTGGTCTCAGAAATGCCAGAGCCCTGCACAGGCCCCAAGGTGGGAGATATGCAATTGTGCACCGCCGACTTGATCGGGTACCTTGAGGCGAAACTTGGTGAAGACGTGAGGCATGTCCTCGCAGCGCTGCCCAAACGGCAGATCGTCAATGTGCAGCAAGCTGGCGCCCCAGAGTGCCTTCAGTTGAAATTGCAAAGTTGTAGAATTGTCCCCGCCCCGCTGCTGGAGCACCGCCTGCAGGCAGAGCGTGGCGGCACCTCACACCTGAACCTCTACACTTCTGAGCTGGCAATCAGTCGATGCGGGGTTGGGCATTCGGAATCTGCCATCGCTCCGCATGCTGCCGCGTCAGGACCTGCTCTGCTGCCCAAGCTGCTGCGACGCCTGCAAGGTTTGACATTGTCGTGCATGGAGAGTTCTGTGCAGAGCTTCTGACAGCTGAGGCGCGCCCTCAGAGAGCGCGCCGATCAGCTGCTGTGCGGCTGCGCACCTGGATTGCCGCATCGGCCTCCAGCTCCTCATTGGTCACCTCTTGCTGTGTCAGCACTGTGACGGTGCCGTCTGTCGCATCCAGCAGCTCTGCAAGACACCATCATCAACATGCATCATGCCTGGATGCGTCGTGTGAAGATCACGCATCCGGATGGCGTGACATGCGCATTGATGATGCAGTGCACCATGCACGTAGAGCATTCGCATTTGCCCGCAGCCATGCACTGACTGGTGCACTGCGATTTGCCAACGACAATGTGCCGCAGTGTTGCTACCGGTGCACCTGACACGGCCTGCTGTGGAGCGCTGTCAGTCGTCAGAAGGTCGCTGCCAATGCCTCGCAGAGACGCACGCAGCGCCGCCACCGACTGGAGCAGGAACTGCGTCCTGAAGGGACCCGTCTTTGGGTAGCCCCGCGGCGTGCTGCCAAACAGCCGTGGCTCGAAGCAGTACAGTGGCACCACCTGATTGACAGATGCCACCGTCAGGTCAGGATAGGTGTGCCGATCGTGACGATATCATGCTTTGATCAAGTCGTGAAAGACACTCGAATGCATGGGCAGCAATGCGGTGGCATTGAATTCGTTTTTACTGGCTGTGCCAGAGACGGCACTTGGCCAGCGCAGCTGCTCCCACCTGCACGTGAGGGTCTGCTGCTGCCCGCTCCGCCGCTTCAAGCACGAGGACGTTATCGTGCAGTCGAAGGTCGTTGCGGAAGAAGAGGACGACGGTCTGAGGCTGTTCCTGGCTGCCGGTACCGTTGCCGCTGCTGCGTGCCCTGCACTCTGCCATGCCGCTGGCCGCAGCACTCTTATGCTGACGGTAGCGCCGCCTGGACCATGCCTACATGTTGCAGCACAACTGACATGTGACTGCTGCAGCGAGATGCATGTGCCGGATCGGCTCTTCAAACACAAAGCGGCGGCGGTGAAGCATGAAGATGGGGCGGGCCAGTGGCTCACGGCATGACCGGTGCAGACGCTCGTTCTCAGCACATAGCTGGGGCTTCTGAAAACGCGGCAAGCACCACTTAGGCAGCCGACGCTCGCCAGATCGGCTGAATGAAAGGAACTGAGAAAAAGTTGCGATCGTTCCACAAAGCTGGCTACAGCATAGTTTAGGCAGAACTTGGTGTCGAGAAGGTTCCAAAGGCGATTCTGAGCACCATGCGGAGTGTGCACCTGTTTGTTGTTTGATCGTTCCGGAAGTTTATGTAATCCTGCGAAAGCAAGGTCGTTCTGGCGCTGGGTTTTGGCCGTTTCAGAGTGCCGTGTGACAGCAGCTCCGTCCAGCTTCATCCTTGCGCTGAACTATCGACTCGCGCCGCTTGTGGCACTCGCAGCAAAAGCTGGACTTGACAACATCACGTTCGGTGTGCAGCAACCGATGTTGAGGAAACGCGAGAAACAAATGTATGTCTTGCAGAGCCTTTGATACTGCAGCCCAGGCAAAGTGTGCTGTTGCCGGCCACTGAAGTCCAAACAGGTGTCACAGGCCATCTGCGCAGGGCGTTTTTCCCCCACATAGGCACGTCGAAAGCTTTGCACGAGGAAGCTCGTGCGCTGCAGTGTCGACTCACCAGCGCATCGACGGGCAATTCAGCAGTTTTCGCCTCAACAGCAGATTCGCCCGCGTTCAAGCGGCAAAGCTTGCACCGCCAGGCTGTTCACAGCAAGCTCGAACCTGCGGCAGCGGATTAGCAGCAGCAGCGGCAGCAGGCCTATGCTGACACTGCCCGCCGGGGCTTGAAAGTCGCTGTTGGTGCCATGCGGCGCACCAACAGCTAAGACTCTTTAAAGCCACCGCCAGCAAGTCACGACCGAAGCCAAATGATGCTGGCGGAGGCGGCGGTGGTGCTGGGCTCGCTGCTGGGCCTGGGCGTCGCAGGCTGGCTGTTCCTGGATCACAGCCTGTACCGGGACCATGAGGAAAAGGACCCTATCGTCCAGGTGAGGGTATTTGCAAACGCACCCGTGAAGGCGCACCCCTTGGAGACGTGTATATATGTCTCCATGTATATACATATCATCATCATCTTCATGTAAATACACACATATATATATACCATGTGGTTCTACACATGGTGCGTGCTTTTGCCTAGCAGCACACAGGCGAGCCGCAGAGCTAAGGACAGCGGGACGCCATGTTCACAGCGTATGCAGTTGTGCTTGGGACTGATGCCGCGGATTTGGCGGTCGCAGGGGCTCTTCGCGACGGTGTTCGCGCTGTCGGTCAACCTGCTACAGCTGATTCTGTTTGAGATCCTGGACGTTCTGTCTGTCAGGTGCGCCCATCTGCAACTGCGCATCAAGTCTCAATCGTATAATGCACTCAAACACACCTCACCTTCCCCACGAATGCATGGCTCATGCGCGGCGTCACCAGGATACCTTTTTGTGGCATGATGCTTACAGCTCGTGTCTGCAGGGCGCGATGGCTCAACTGGCGGGCGAACGTGCTGGTGATGCTGGTGCTTCTGCTGGTGGTGCTGCCTTACTACCACTGCTACCGCATCCTGGCCAGCACAAGTGAGGCTTAGTATCATCTGTGCACTGTCAGTGAACTTGGTTCATCCCTTCGGAGATAGGTTCCCATCCACCTCGCGCTTCTGGAGAGCTCATCTGGCCACAACTTGGCGATGCCGGGTGTCTGCGGCTGCGGCGCTTCCACACCACAATAACAGAGGACCTGTCCCCTCTGCAGGGAAGGTCCAGCACGTGCGGGCGGCGGCGGGGGCGGCGCTGTTCCTGGGGGCCTTCATGTACGGCTTCTGGCGCATCGGCATCTACTGGCCGGGCGTGCCGCCGCCCGACCACGGCTTCTTCCGCCTCAAGCAGGTGCGGCGGGTCCATCTGCCAGCTGCCAAGTGCCCAAGGGTCGTGGGAACCATTGCACGTGCTGGCGGACCCGCCTCACTCCTGGCAGCCGCCGCGCCTTGCGACCTATCCACAAGTCAGCTGCACTCAGCGCTTTTGACATCAAAGTCCTGTGAATGTCCTCAACCTCCATCAACTTCATCAAGTCCATCAACCGCTGCCCTTCCTTCGAGCTCCTTAGTGAAGCATTTTGCGCTCTTCACAATGCAGGCGATCAGCAGGGTGGGGGTGATGGGCGTGACGCTGATCGCGGTGCTGTCGGGCTACGGCGCCGTCAACATGCCCTACACCTACATCTCGCTCTTCATCCGGCCGGTGGACAAGGCGGAGATCGCCGCCATGGAGGCGCAGCTGCTGCAGGTAGGGGTCATCAGAACATTTCACTTTGCTGCTTGGCTGGCGACATGTTCCTTCTGCGGCACAACATCGAAGGCACTTTGCCGGTAACTGCCGACCTAGGTCAATATATCATAACCCCCCAACGTGTAGTGAAGTACCTGGACATTTGGGTAGGCTGGCACACTTCGCACAAGCTCTCCCAGCAATGTCCAACCGAATCCTGCCCGTCGTCGGCTGGTGATGGAGACGGCGGTGGCCGCGCAGGAAGCGCACGATCCTGACTTGATGTTTGCTCTCAATGCCGTCTCGGAAACATTTCGTGCTGACCCCCTGCGCAGGTGATGGAGACGGCGGTGTCGCGCAAGAAGCGCATGATCCTGGCGGCGCGTGAGCTGGAGGTGCAGCGCGCCGCGGGCCCCGCCTCAAATCGCGGCTTTCTGCGCGCTCTGGTCTCCTCCGTCACGCGGCCAACGCAGCGCTCGCCCGCAGACACCATCGTCGCCCTGCGCAACGAGGTGCCTTTCTTGGCGACCTGCATTCCATTTTCGCGTTCCGACTACCGTATAGCGTAACTTTTCCCCCCTTTGACCCGGAGCAGCGCTTGCCCGCCGACACCATCGTCGCCCTGCGCAACGAGGTGATTTGCCGGTTCGTCATTCCATGAGTGATTTGACTCCAATCGACTGACCTCGCAGTGCCCGCCTGCCGGCTCCATCAACGCGTTGCGCAACGAGGCGAATATTTTGACACGCCGTTGGCGAATAGAGGCGCTGCGCCTGTTGGAGTGCATCGAGCCGAGGCGCGTGACGCGCGGAGTGCCATTGTGGCTCAATTGGAGCACCTGCCTACTCGTGGCGCCTGTTGATCAGGCACTCCAGCCTGACGTGTGTTCTCATATGCCCTATCGACACCTTCTTGATCTCGTTTTAGGCATCACTTGAACCTGCAACTGCAGTCGCCGGCGGTGAGCTGGCGCTGTTGTAGGAGTTGCCAGAGTACTGCATCGCAGGCGTGGTTTTGGTTTCGCATTTCTTGTGAACCTTTGACATGCAGGTGACATCGTTGGAGGCGCTGGGCAAGGCGCATGCCTGGAGGTGCCAATACACAAGAAGTGCGAGAGAAGAACACAGACTTCTGCATTGACGACACAATCAAAATCACACCCTGCTGCGGCTGCAGTTGACGTTGCTGGAGGGGTTGGGCAGGCACTTTTTCTGCAGGGGTGTGAGCCACTGCCATTCATGACGACTCTTATGAACCATGACGACTCTTACTCCTGCTGCAAATCCAAGTAGTATCCCTGGAGGCGCTGGGCATGGCGTTGTTCCTGGAGCTGCTCAGGGTACTAGAACGAGTTAAGGTTGGCATTACCGCCAACATCGCAATCCTACACCCTGCTGCGAGGCAGGTGACGTCGCTGGAGGCGCTGGGCAAGGCGCTTTGCGTGGAGCTGCCAATAACAGAGGTGCATACCTCAGAGCTGGTGCAACACAGACTCTTACAGGATTTCGCGACAAAATCATTGAATCTGCGTTGGCGCAGGTGACGTCGCTGGAGGCGCTGGGGAAGGCGCTGTTCCTGGAGGTGCTGGAGCTGCGCAAGGAGCGGGACCGGGCGCTAGAGTCCCGCACCCTGGCAGGCCACGCCAAGAATCTCATGGGCTACATGCTGTCCGCCTACTGCCTCTACAAGTGCGCGCGCAGATTCTTTAAAGATAGCCTTCTGCACTGCAAAAGGGTTTGTGCAGTGCACACAATGACAAAGCCACACGGAGCACCCTTTGTCTGCTTTGTTCGACGCATTCCGTTGCGCCTGCGCCTTGGATTCCTGTCGCCTTTTCCCAATGCCGTGCCGCACGTGCCAATGGAGATTGCAGAATCACCCGCAAGCAATCCGTGCCTGCCAACATGGTTGTGCACCGCCGCGTCATAGGATGTACGCGTGCGTGCGTGCGCTGATATTCGGGGAGGACTTCACGTCGGACCCCGTCAGCAAGGCGCTCGGCATGGCGCTGCGCTACTTCTCTGGCGGCGCCATCGCCCTCAACGTGCCGCTCCTGTCTCAGGTACATCTCACACCTGCTTGCTTTCCCTGACGGAAGTTTCCGAAAAGATTTTTTAGTCGAAAGTCGCACTTTTCCGGCGGCGCCATCGCGCTCAACGTGCCGCTGCTGTCCCATGTGCGGAGCTTTGTGCAGAATGTTGTCAGCTCCTGGCAACCCAACGCTGCTGTTCCAGGGCATTGCTGGGCAAGAGCTGTCTTGGACAACAGACGCATTGGCGCTGATGCGCTGCGCCGCACCAATAGCAAAGTGTCGATCCGATGGCAGCAGCGGAAGCTTCAAGACAGCCAGTTGATCGAATACGGTGGAGGTGCAGCAGCGGCTATGTTGGGGTAGCGGCTGGAAGCGAGGGCGCTTCACTAGAGCAGGCTGCTGTCCTGCCAGAACCTCATGGCGACATCCCCTATCCACTCCATACCAGCAATGTACTTGTTGGTCTCAGCGATGGGGCAAACCACAAACAACAAATTGCCAAATACATGGAGATTCGAAAATTTGTCGAACCGGCGAATGAACGGAATGATGGCTGCATGTGAACTTGAATCAGGCTTCAGGGTGTTGCGCAGTCCCTGCTTGCACGCAGCATACTGGCAAAGTCCCGAGCTATCAGCCGCAGACTGTGCAGACATCGAAACCTGCAAGCTATCCGGTCCTGGTCGCATTCTCAAACCCTTCTCACTTTTTCTCGCCCGCCCTGCAGTACCTGACGCTCGCGTTCATCGGCTTCATCAGCGCAAGCAGCATGCGGGGCTTCCTGCGGGACATGCGGCGCGCGTTTTCGGCAATTGCCGGCGGTGGCAATGTGACGACGCTGGTGCTGCTGCTGACGGAGCTCATGGGCCTGTACGCCATCTCCAGCCTGCTGCTCATCCGCAAGCAGCTGCCGCTGCGCTACAGGTGCTCGTTTACTGCCTGTACTTTTTTATGCCTAGGATATTCAAGCCTACCTCTCGCCACCCTTGTGCCTGCTGCTCATCCGCAAGCAGCTGCCGCTGCGCTACAGGTGCTGTGTTGTTGTGAATTGTTTGGAATTGTCAAGCCCGCACGTTGCCTCCTTCATTTGCCTCCAGCCTGCCGCTCATTTGCACGGGGTGCTGCCGCGGCCGCAGACCTTCTGACGGTCCAGAGACGGATGATGTTGATGCTGTCATGGGGTGCACCTCCCAGGCCATCTTGAATTTTCTCGTCATGCATGGGCTGGGTTCTTGCATTACCGACTCCAAGACATGCTGCGCCGCAGGTCAGTGATCACGGAGGTGCTGGGTGGGGAGCTCAAGTTCGAGTTCTTCCACCGCTGGTTCAACTCCCTGTTCCTGGCCAGTGTCGCGCTCACACTGCTGCTCTTCTATGGGTGCGCTCAGCCTCTCTGGCTCGGTTCGGAAACGATGATGACGGATTGTTCTGCCGCCTCACTGCATCTCTGCTGCAGAGATGTTGCAGCAGTGTCAGTAGACCTTGGCTTGCGGCATGTGGTGCTAAAGCCACCTTTTGCCTAACACCAAGGCATCGACAGTCACTCTCACCGTTCGAGGGTTCCTTTGCGCAGGCGGTATCAGCATTCGCTGGACGAGGGGCCGCCGGACCTGCCGCTGTATGCGGCGCACCACACGAAGGACTAGGGTTTCATCAGTGGGGGGTCGGAGGGTTCTGCGCGTGGAGCGGCATTGTTGCGCAATTCCAAGTTTGCAGCAGCGGCTTGGGTCTCTCCTCCAATGGCAGCCGGATTCGAAACGTGGTCCTGGCGGCAACAAGTATGTTGCAATTCCGCATGTGGTTTACTACATTTCCCTGGACATATCCAGTCTGCGGCGCGCCACAATGCCAATGCAGATACACAATCATGAATGAGCATCAGGACATGGCCGGCAGCGTTGTGGGTATCGGCACGTATTGCACTGCTTCTGCCGCAGTCGATTCTGCCACATCTGTGACGCCACCGCCCGGCAGGACGCTGCTCGGCGGCGGTGCCGGCACAGGCTCCCCAAACTTTTCCCGCAGTGCTTCCTGTGTGCAGCAGCAGGGTGTGTAAGACATTGGCATGTGCCAACAGGGTGTCTCGTCAGCACGACCAGATGCTTCTGGCTGTCTAGACGACGTGAACTCACAGCGGCGGCGGCAAGACAGGGGCCCACCAATGCAAGGCGCAGCCACGGCTTCAGCCCATGCTGCCCGCCCTCAGCCTGTGTGACCGTGGCTCTGACAGGCCCGGGTTTCCATAAGGGTTGGTGGGGTTGTAGGGTCTAGCGCACCCGCATCTGGGAAAGGCGCCGCTGCTTGGCGGCCTCCTCCTTCGCTTTGCGCTCCCGCTGCAGCTTGGACACCATCCACAGGTCCTCCAAGTTCTCTACCACCGGCACATTTGGGTTGGCCTGGAAGCGGAAATGCGAGTATCAGGGTCGGACGCCGTCTGCTTGTGTTGGTCCCGCCTGTCCCCGCCCCCTTTCCGCCTGCGCCTGCATGCCAACGCCTTGGTACGTCTGCAGCACTCTGGCACTGGAAACTTAAGCTTTTGACACCAGGTTCATCCACATATAGTGCTTTCTTCTCCACAGCATCGGAGTGTGCTTTTTCGGTCCCTGCCCACCTTCAGGTACTTGTCCTCGTTGGACGCAGGCTCCTCGGTGTCAGAGTCCCAGCCGTCGGCGACGCCGTCAGAGCAAAAGGTGGCGGCCGCGATCTCACGCCACAGCTGCGACTCGTCCCGCACGGCGGCAGACCCCGCCGGAGGCACCGGCTGCTGCGCTGCCTGCTGCCCGTCGCTGACCTGCGCAGAGGCGGTGGCAGCGCCGGGTCTCTACAACTCAACGAGGATTTATAGTCCCCACAATTCCCGGGCAGCGTGTGTGTCCGCAATGTCAATTATGCACGATATGTTGGCAAGCCCCACGCAGCACGTGTGATCGATATGAGCCTGCTGCGTATTAGTGTTCGCCAAGGACTGGAGGTACCTGTACAGAGAAGGGGCTGCCCGCCAAATGGACGACCGGAGGGGATTTGTCGCTGCCCTCAGCACCACACTCGCTGCCACGGCCGCTGCCGCCGCTGCGGTCGCCAGACGTCAGCTGCAGGCGGTACATGCCGGGCGCTGCCGCGGTGTAGGTGCATGTGATCTCGCCCGTAGCCGCGTCCGCCGTCATGCTAATGTGGCATGCCGCCGCCCCGCACGACAGCACCGCCTCGAATTGCACATCACGCAGCGCCTGCGCTGAGCAGCATCTGCGCAGCAACACATCCGCATCTTCGTGGGGTGTGTTACATCAGGGGCTGCCAAGGTCAAGTACTACATTTTTGGACTCATGAATCCCAGCTCACCCCCATCGACGGACTACACAAATGCCGGCAGCCTGGCGCCTGGAAGGCTGGAACTGGAAAGTGCATCTTGCGCCAGGCCACAGCAGCCGCGCATGCCCACCTATTGCCGAACTGGTCCCGGACCTCGATGTGAAAGTGTGCTGCCTCGCCGCACAGCGCTGCGCCCCGGCCGGCGCCCGTCACCACGCACTTGCGCGGCGCCGGCGCCGCCGGCTGCACGGCCAGCAGGAAGGGTGATTCCGCCACCGGCGCGCCGCCTGCAACACAGGTGTAGTGCGTTTGGCATCGCCTGGAAGCCGCGGCTGTAATTTGGGGTGGATGCCAAGGAGCTGTGCATGCGGCCAGCAGGTAGGGCGACTCTGTCGACATGTACATCGAGAACGAATTTGCGGCATGCGTAAATGAAGTATTTCTAATCCTATCTAGTTTTGCTTTCCAGAAACGACGGTCGAAGAGAGTGCTGCACCTGATCTAGACCCCCATGCAGATACATACACCAATCGTGTTCTGAGCACCTGTGCTGACATGGACCATATGGTCGCCGGCTGCCAGGGTGTTTAAGGTTGCCGTGTAGGTGCCGTCGCCGGCGTCCGCGACGGTAGCGTAGATGTTGGAGGGTCCCCGCAACTCCACAATGAATTCGTCGCCGCCCGTCAGCCGCCTGTTGCCCAGCTCGTCCCTCGCCTGCGCGGCGGCAGAAGGCGGCAGTGAATGTCAGGGCTAGAGGTCCACCTCGCTACTTAATGTTCAGTGTGACAGCTCCAATGTGATTCCAGGATTGCGCAGCGGCATCACAGCCTGGGATACTCAATGTATGCCCGCCGGTAACTGCTGCTCGCAGAGGCAGAGGATGGGCTTTGCAGCTGAGTGCATGCGGCCATGCACTGCTTGTGCACGCACTCAGCTACTGCTGAGCGCTTGTTGACAGACCTGCGCATGGACACCCCAAATATCCTAAAACCTGGACCCTTGGCAAATCGGGCCCACCTGGATGCTGAACGAGCAGTCGCGGCCGGCGACAGCCCGCAGCGGCAGGCACTGTGGCGGCACCCGGCTGCGGTGCGGGTCCGCCGCCGTCTGCACCCACCCGTCGTCCTCCCAGCGCCCCTTGAACTTGGTGCCGTCCGCAAACTTGCAGCGGCCAAAGCCGTGCCGCTTGCCGCCCAGCCATTCGCCTGGATGTCATGAAAGCACACGGTCATCAAGCAGGAAGGCATTATACGCTGCAGACTGTTGCCTCATTCTGCATAGACGGCAAGACCGCATTGTGCATTTGTTTTATTGTCGTCATGATCTCCATTCGATCTGTGTTGCCTCAATGAGCTGGTGTTTGCCTGCCTTTCGCACACACTCTCCCTTGTACACGCAGGCTTACCCTGGTAGATGTCACCATTGGCGTACTCGCAGACGCCCTCGCCTGCGCGCCCGCCGTCCCGCCAGCTGCCCTGATACCTGCCCGCACCAAGAAACACTGACTGCTGTCGCTAAGGATGTGAACGCGTCAATGCTGGCAAGGCCTGCGGCCGCACCCAGGAGTCCTCATCTGCACACCGCCGGCGGACGGACTGATGGCACAGATTGTCATCATGGGTGCAGGTGGGCGAGCAGCCGGCAAGCCCCACCTGTCACCGCTGACGAAGAGGCAGCTGCCGGACCCGTGGCGGCGGCCGGCGTGCCACTGCCCCACATACTTGTCGCCGCTTTCCAGCAGGCAGCTGCCTGCGCATGGCGAGAGCGCTCGTTTCTGAGCATGCGCTCGTTTTTTGAGCATGCCCTCGTTTTTTGCGCATGGCGAGAGCGCATTGATGGGCAGCAAGGGTGCTGCGTCGCTGCTGGCGATGGAAGCCGAAGGCCGAAGCATAATTCAGTGTGCCTGCAAACAAAGCACCCAGCTCTTCTCCCCGCCTAAGCGGCGCCGCACATGCACCATCTGCATGGCAGCTTCTCAGGACATGCGGTGAGCTGCTCACGTCGGCCGTGGGAACGGTCGCCCTGCCCATTCGAGAATTGGTATTTTCGAGTTGGACTGTTTTGCCTTCAGATATCCCTTTCTGTGTGCTGACCTTGGCCGTGCTGCCGGTCGGCGGCCCAGTCGCCGTCATACTTGTAGCCCTGCGCCGTCAGGGTGCCGCGCCCGCAGCGCTGCCCCGCCACCCAGGCGCCCTCGAACCTCAAGCCCTCAGCATACTCGCACACGCCATGCCCGTGCTGCAAGCCCTCCCGCCACTGCCCTGCGATCAAAGCACTGCAATATGTCACGATATCGGTGAATTTCATGCACATTTTGTTTGTCGCACGCGCCGTGCTCGTGCTGCATGCCCTCCCGCCACTGCCCTGGAGCCTGATCACATCGCAGCATGCCAATCTGTCATTCTTATGAAGCCTCGTTTCAGAAGCAGCGGGCACCACCTTGGTGACGCCGAATGGCCCTTGAAGTCGCCTTGCAGTTTCTGGCGGCACGACTGCATGGTGTCCCCTGCTGGACCGCATGCTCTCAGTGCAGCATCTGGGATTTGAAGAGCACCTGTGTACTTCCAGGCGTTGCGCTGCGCCATCATGCCGGCGCCGTGGTACTGGTCGTTCCCCCAGTTGCCGTCGTACTCGGTGGCGCCATCGCCAGAGACAAAGCGGCCGCGCACGCGGCGCCCGTTGCCCAGCTCGCCTTCATAGTAGGAGGTGTCAGCATATGTCCAGCGCCCCTTGCCTGCACATCATGGCATGTACCACGCCTTGCGAAGGAATTCTGGGCGGTGGCAATACAATATCAGCGTCTCATGGAATGCCTCGATTGGCATGGAAACTGCTGTCGTAGATTGCTGAGAGGCAGCCGCATAAATTGTGCAGTCATGGCACCATCAGGAGCTGGATCATGCGGCTTCTTTTCTGAAGCACCTTCGATCAGGTCGTCGTACCACTCCCCCTCGTAGACGCTGCCGTCAGGGAAACGCTGCCGGCCCCACCCCCACCGGTGGTCCTTTCGGAAGTCGCCCTCATACACAGCGCCGTTCTCGTACGTCGCCTTTCCCGTCCTGCAGATGCAGTTGCAAGCCACATCATCACCTGCATTGCCAGCCGCATCACCTGCTGCCAGGCAAGGCCTGGCGCTGCACCCTGAAATTCCTGGCGGCGCAGCGGTCGCCTGTCGCTGCGCACAGCGCAAGCATGCGCTGGCAGCTGTTCGAGCTGCGCCTGTAGTATTGAGTTCCTTCTCCTCTAATGCACATGGCACAGCTCATGTCAGGCTATATCGGAATCAAAAGGCGGCTCACCCGTGAGCCATGTCCTCCCGCCACTGCCCTTCGTAGCTGACGCCACGCGCAAAGGTGGCGGCGCCGCGGCCGTTGCGCTTATCGTACTGCCAGGCGCCGTCGTAGCTGTCGTTGTTGGAGCAGGTGTGCACGCCTTGGCCATGCCGTAGTGTGTCGAGTGCCTCACCCTGCAGGTACGCCGGCGGCAGTCATGCGCCGCACCTTGTGCGATGCAGCGCTAACAACTCTAAACACGACGTAGCGGCTGACCTCTCGTTAGCAGAACAGATAAAGTGTCGTCTGTCGTCAAATCCTGCCGCATGCATGTGCCACAGGCGTGCATGAGCCTGCCTGTGCACTTGACACATTGTGTGCGAGACCACTTGCTTCACACCTCATACTTATCGCCGTTGGTGTAACTGAAGGTCCTTATCTCCACAATCAGGCCGGCGGACGACTGCTTGAAGGGCTTCCTGCAGCATGCATCTTTAAAGGCTCAGTGTGCTTCCTCCGGCCACTGAGTCAGAATATCAGCGTTGCACAACCGCCAGAAGTTATCGTATGTCAAGCTAGGCTTTTACATCCCCACACGCAGGGTTTTCTCAAGCTTTGACGCCGCTTGGATCGAATACGATGCCGCTGCATACATTGGCAGGCAAACAAAACCACACCCGTCGGCGATCGCCAGCTGGTGCTCGTGCCACTGGCGCATTTTGAGCTCCTCCTCCAGCCTGAGCACCTCTTGGCGCAGGGCGACCGTCGTCATTGGTCCCCCGGCCTCCATCATTTGGTTTCCCTGGACGAGCCGATGGGCTTGTGTCGTCAGTCAGTGCAACGCCGTGGCAGAAGCGGCGCCGCGACAGGACAGACGTGCAACTATTGTACTCGTTCGTGTGCGCGAAGCTCAATGCTGCAGTTGCTGGCATTGAGCTGTGCAAATCCTCGCAGGGAGCTGAACAGTTATTGGGTCTCGTAATTTCTACAGCCGAGATGACAGTCCCGTCTCAGCTCAAAGCTGGCACTGCTTGAGACGAAGCGCCAGAGCATGTTAAGGATCAGCATCACACGCGTGACTGAAGGGAGTGCGCCAGCGTGTGGGGCACCTTATTTGCTATACATTTGAACACCATCGATCCGCGACTGTCGATAAAATGGGCCCCGTCTTGCTCTGGATCTCTCAGGATTGCCACTTCAACAGCTGCATCAAGAAGCCCGCTCAGTTTGTCAAGCGGTTGATACTGATCGAGCTGCCACAGTGGAAGCTGCTGACAGCGGCGCCGTCGCATGATGGCAGAAGGGACGGCCGCAGCTGATCACTCCCAGACGTGACGTTTGTGCCGCTAGCAGGCTGCCCGAATCACTTTCTCTGATATTCTGGTTGTCGTAGTCGGCTCTGCAATCCGCGATCATGGCGGCCAGCCACTTTCATCTGGCACCCTTCTCGCGGTCGGTACCTTGTCAAGGTTTGCCCTTCTTAGACCGCTGTGCACAGCTTTGCTGGGGCGCCGGCCGCCAGTGCAGTGGGACGCCGCTCGGCGAACGCTCACAGCGGCATTGCGACTCCGCTGGTCGACAGCAGCGTGCCGGCCGGCATCATGCAGCGCCAACTGCAACGGCCGCGCAGTCGAAGCCGCAGCGGCAGTGCGGCAAGCAGCTGCGAGGCGCGCCTGAAGCGCAGGCAGGCAGCCCGAAGGAGCCGAAGCCCAGGACGTTCTATGTCGCGGAAATGCTGGAGCTTGAATGCGGCAGCCTCGCCTTCGGCGGCCAGGCAAGGCTTTGATTTCTCCGCGTCTCCGATCCAATTGTGTGCTTCGTCGGCCTCACTTTTCCCTTGCAAGGCTCCCGCATCCGATCCAGACTGCTCGTTGAATGCAAGGCGCAGTGCAAACCCCGCATGAAGGTTCGAGAGAGGTGGCTGACTGGGTGGCTATTATGCGCAGGGGGTGTGCCGCCTGGCAGGCGATGCGTATCCAGAACAGTTAGCGCATTTGCGGGACTTCGTGGTTCTGACGCATGGCGCCATTCCCGGCGAGCGCCTGATGGCACGCGTGCACCGCGTCGCAAAAGGTGTGCTTGCTGATTTCAGTTACCTAAGCCGCCAAACCTGCATTGCCTGGCTGTGGCAGCGTGGTCAACGACTTTGCACTGAAGCACTTGCGGTTTCCTCGAGTTGTTGAGCGCCCTCACGGCAGAAGCCCCGAAAGCCTTCAGGCAATGCAATCTGCTGATGCAGGCTATGCTGTCGCCGGCAAGGTGGCGACGCTGCGGCTGTCACCCGATGCGGCGGAGCCGCCCTGCCCGCACTTTGGACCCTGCGGCGGGTGCCAGCTGCAGAACCTGCAGTACGCCGCACAGCTGGCGGCCAAGCAGGCACAGGTGAGAGAGCGCTTTCAAGTCGTCTTCGCCTGATGGGGCGACTCGTGAGTCGTGACATCCTAGCCTAGATGGAGCAGACGATTCATGAAGGCAACAGATGCTGATGGCTGATGACGGAACGACGCGACTCATGGAGCAGTCCCGATGCACGCTCGATTCACCCTGTGCTGCGCAGGTCTCAGACGTGCTGCAGCGCATAGCGGGTGTGCCAGACGTCGCGGTGCGCACGCTGCCCATCGCTGGCGCGGCGCAGCAGTATCACTACCGCAACAAGATGGAGGTACCAATGATGCGGTTTTTTCAAGATGCGCGCAGAGCTGTGCATGCATGTCCCCGCTTTCGACAGCCAGCCTGCGCAGGGCATGGCTCTCACCGCGCTCGCTTCTCTGCTGACCACACATGTTGATTGCGTCCTCCTGTCGCAGTTCACCTTCAGCGATCAGACGTGGGTGCCAGCAAACGATGGCCTCGGCGGCGCCGCGCTCCCAGTGCCGGCGCTCGGCTTTGGACGGCCCGGCCACACCGATCAGGTGCGCATGGGATTTGCAAAACTCTTTTTACACCCTTCAAACACAGACTGTGCTGCCTGGCCCACCACGTGCGGTGATCGGGTGAAGAGCTGTCTGTGCCGCGGCCTGAATCCTGCTTGCCTGCCTGGGCACTGCTGGACATGCTGCAAGCCCTGGCCGGCACCAGCAGCAACTGCAACCGAAGTGCAGATCTGAGGTCTGCTCCGAGTGCACTCTAGATGCCCCCAAATGCTAGCCCCCGGTGCACTCTTGATGCCCCAAATACACTGCGCCAAATGCATCCTACGTGCTGCAGGTGCTGCCAGTGGACGCCTGCTGGCTTCAGGACGCTGCCGCCAACGAGATTCTGGATGCGGTCAGGGACGGCATCGCCCGTGCGATGTTACAGCCGTGCGCACATTTCTGTCCTTCCTGGGCTCGAAGCGTCTTCCATTTTTTCGGCTTGCGAGCAATGTGCAGCATGTCTGTCACAGACAGGCTGCACTGGCAGCTGCGCTTCGAAGAAACGGTTCTCAAATCTCAAACTCTAATTCAAAGTCCTCCGCTCGGCGGCAGGCTCGCCAGGCGGGGCCCAAAGGCGACGCAGTCGGGGCTGCTGCAACGGGTGGCCATCCGAGCTGGGAGCTGCCCCGAAAGCAGAGCGCCGCAGCACATGGTGCATCTGGTCACCGCCGCTGAACCCGGCGCCGCCACTTTGTTGGCGCCGGTCGTCGAGACGCTGAGCGAGCGCTGCCCGTCGGTGGTCAGCATCGTGCGCAGCGACGCGGCGGCGGCGGCGGCGCAGCCGCAGCAGCGGCGGCGGCGGGACAGGGAGCCGAGGCGGAAGCCCACCAGGGGCTCCGACACAGAGGTGGGCGCGACTGAGTCAGCAACCTGCCACCGGGCAATGGTGGCCGGCCGGGCCTTACCTTGATCCTCAATGACCAAGCTTTGCGTCGCTCTACAGCCAGGAAGCCGGAAACCTGCGCATATCATGCAGGCAGAAAGGAAGTAGGTCCACACTAAGCACAGACAGGACACCAAAACTCAGATCAGCCGCAATGCACAGCCAAGCGGTTCGGAGGTCATCTGACCATGTGGAAATTGCCCCGCAGGTGCTGTGGGGGCAGCCGACGATCAGCCAGTCGCTGGGCGGCCTGTGCTTCGACATCTCGGCGCTGTCCTTCTTCCAGACCAACACCGCGCAGGCGGCGGCGCTCACTGCCATGGTCCTCGCCGCTGCAGGTGTGCGTCTGCTCCTTGCACGTGCTGTCCCCCTGTAATGTCTGTGCCTTTTGGGGCCCGTCTATCTGTGAACCACACAAGACCTCGCAGTGCTTATCTGCGTCAAAGGTGACGCTCTGTCTGTCCCACGGTGAATGTGGCGAGCGCATCCTCGCTGGCATGCATGTTGTCAATATGCTGACGGCTGATCTTCTTCTAGCAGATGACCACCGATTGAACTGCTGCAGACGTGCGGGCGGACGGGTCAGACACCGTGCTCGACCTGTTCTGCGGCGCCGGCTTCTTCGCATTGGCCCTGGCTCGCCGCTGCAAGGCGGTGTATGGCTACGAAGTTTCAGCCGCCGCTGTCGCCGACGCGTGCGCCAATGCGGCCGCCAATGGCATTGGCAACGCGGTCTTTGAGCGGGCAGACCTGGACGAAGGGGTGCCGGCGGCGTGCGGGGGTGGCGCCCTGCCCCCGCCGCACGTAGTGGTGGCAGGTGCAGGACAACGAAGTAAATCACATGTTGTGCCTTGCTTGCTTGCGTGCACCCTGCTGGTCGTGCATGATCCAGCTGCAGGCTGTGACCTGTTTTCCCAGATGTCGATCAGAATTCGTGGTGCGGTGTGTTGGTGTGCTGCGGATGCCAGGCACATGCTCGTCCACCCTGTGAGTGGCAAAAGCACAGCTGGTCGTTGCGACATCATATCGAGAGTCTGCGACCTAATCTGCAGACCCGGGGCGGGCGGGCATGTCGCGCAAGCTGCTCGTCTGGCTGCGCGGCTGCGGCGCGCGTCGCATTGTGTACGTCAGCTGCAACCCGGCGACGCAGGTGCGCTCACTACAGGGCAGCCTCGCGTGTTTCAGGGGACAACAGCTGTGGAGGGCTGTGCCTGCAGCTCAATCCGAAGCAGTCTCTCTCTGCAGCAAGCCATCTGCACATTCGGTGGGCCAGCGCAATCAATGTGTGGATTCGAACTTTCCTGTCTCACCAGGTGAAGGTGCACGGCACCTGGCGGTGCTGCTCGGGACTGGCGCAGAGGCGCACTCGCTGTTGCAGACGGCAGTCAAGTCGGCACTGGGAACGGTAAGAACAGCCGCTCACATAGCATGAACACGTTTGCAGGCTCGGGATCTGGCGGTGCTGCTGGGGACTGGCGCCGATGCGCCTCAGCCGCCGCGCTACCGCCTGGACTTCGTTCAAGCCTGCGACCTGTTCCCTCAGACCAGGCGCGCGCGAACATTCATGCAATGCGCAATGCAAATGCTTTTGCGCAAACCGTCCATCATGTGGCAGTCGTGGTCAGAGCATTGGCGCCGGCGAAACTCAGCCATTCAGCACAGTCCGTCATTGCTCAGCCTCTCCTGGGCCACCGGACCGGCCGCGATCGGACGCAACTTGGCGCGAGTTGTGACGTTCAATCTGCTGACTACTCCCGGGACTTGGCCCTGCCTTTGCATGTGCCAACCTCCATTTGAGCATGCGGCGTATCTTTGCCATCATCGCATTGAAAGCTCGCAAGCTCGCCTGCAGTCACGTGGAGGGCATGGCGGTGCTGACGCGGACGGAGGACACGGCGTCAGCGGCAGCGTGAGCAGTCTCAACGGAAATGCACGCTCACCACCCGGGCATCGGGGCGTGGCCACTGTTCATGATTGACGTGCTGTCAGCGCGTTGAGACAAGATGAATTTGGTTCATGTCCACTCGTGAGTGTCGCCTGCCATTTGATTCGGCAGCATTTCAGCAGCATTCTGCCGGACATTCCAGCCACAGAAGTTGACGATGAAGTTCAAGATAAGCCACCATCTGGACAATTGCACCCTATGTTTTTAGTAAGCAGGTCGGTGTTTGAAGTCCCAGAACCCTCACCTAGTCAGGCAAGCGGTGCAGCAACGATGTCATTGCCAACCGGCACAGCAACACACCGACCTTGTATGAATGTCGCCTCTGGCTATCTATAACGATAGCAGCTGACTAAGGGTTCGGAGTTCCGGGGAAACCAAAGCTTGTTTGAGTACGGCTGATGTTGTTCTTACTGAGACAGTGCGTGGTATGCACTGCCGCCGCCCCGCATCCCGCTGACGTGTGTTATTCTCCCCGCCAGGGGCATCCTTGTAGCCGCCGCTGCAGTGGCCCTTCCCTTCCATCGTCCGGCCCCACTCCCTCCAGAGCCAGCCTGCGCTTCCCCCCTCCCCCAGGGCGGCAGCGCTCCTCCCCGCCGGTCCGGGCGGGCGGCGGTGCACCTCCCATTTGAAGCATCCACCCCAGCGTTGCATTGTCTGACATGCCGGCTAGTTCGCAGTCCATCACTCAAAGGACCAGTGGCGCAGCGTGGAGTCGAAGGAGGCGGAGAAGATGCCATTGTCTGTCGCCGCGACGCGCGTCGCCCGGTGCCCATGCCCCTGCGCACGCAAATCAACTCGGTCTCGATTGTTCCGGGTTCACTCTGCGGCTCCTGGCTCGATGTCAGCAAGCCAGCAGTACAGCCTTCTGGCTAGCTTGAGCTGGTCCGTTTCAACACTGCACGCCTCATGCTCTACTTCTGTCCCGCAACCCCGCAAGCTGCACTGCCACTGTCTCCTACACAGCAGCAAACCTGCATAAAGCCCGCACCTTGAGGCTCTGCAGCAGGCGCCAGGAGCGCAGGTCCACCACCGAGACGAGGGTGTCAAAGCTGCCCGTCGCCAGCACCTGCCCGTCCGGCCGCACCGAGATGCCGCTGATAGCCCCTGCATGATTGTTAGTGGAACAGGGTTTTCAGATATCCTTTTGAGCAGAGACAGGCTGGCGTATGAGACACGGCTGATGGAGCCTGTGAGGGGCAGCGAAGAGCCAGGTACTGATGGCCGGGACCCAGAGTCAGGGTGCGCCTGAATCGTTGTGCGCCAGGCATCGAAATGCATGTCTCACAGCGAGTCCAGTCAGTATTGTGGGATCCAGGCTGCAGCACCTGTGGTGGGGTCCCCCGCCGTGCGAGCGCCCACCGCCAGCGCCGCGACCTGGCTGTTGGACCGCAGGTCCCACATTCGCACGCTGCCGTCCGTGGCGGCAGACACCTGGGCGCAGGGTTGTATGTGTCGGTTTTAGGGGTCAGTGGGTTATGGAGGAGTGCAGCCAGAGTGCAGCCAGTTCAGCTTCGGGAAACATAGAGCTGCTTTCAGCAAACAGCAGAAGCACGAGGTCGCACCATTGCACATTACAGACTGCACATGATCCAGCACGAATGATTGCGAATGCAGGACAGAGTGTTAGGTGCAGGAAGGAGGAAGGAGGAAGTGTCACCAGGGCATCGGGCTGAGTGGGGTGCGCTTCCAGGCACCACACCCACCCGCCATGCCCCGCCAGCCGCGCCGTCACGCGACGCTGCTCGATGTCCCACAGCCGCAGCTGCGCAGGCAGGAGGAGGTCTCTGGTTGTAGTAATACGCATCATTGATTCATGTTTCGGCAGGCTCAACAGTAGCCCCGCCAGCCGCGCCGTCACGCGCCGCTGCTCGATGTCCCACAGCCGCGGGCAAGAAGGACGTCTCGGGATAAATTCAGACTCTATGGGAGGAGCGCTTGAGCGCAGGCAAAGGGTCGCGAAAGCGCGTTTGTTTATGCAGTCGTCCAGGAAGCGGCGGCCGCAGGGCAGCCCTTCAAAGCTCCTTCATCGTCTCGAGCAAAAAGCTGCAAAAGATTGTTCTCCCCCACAGCCACGAGGAATTGCGCACCAGGTGGTCGTTGCAGCCGGAGGCGACGCTGACTCCGTCAGGGCGCAGCACCACGGAGCACACCGACTGGCTCTCCGGCCGGCCGTCTGCGCCGCCGCCGCCGTCGTCGCCACGATCGCCATCGACCACCGGCGCGGGGTCGACGAGCGAAGTCGCGGGCACCTCCACTTGCGGCTGCTGGAGGTGCGCCGCCACCGGGCCGCCGTCCATCTGCAGCGGCTCCTGCGCCAAGGGGATTGGTGAATCTTACAGATGCGATTCGGTGTGATGTCGGACTGCAAGGTATCCTGCTGCAGCTCTGCTGCTGCTGCTGCGGCGGCGACACGCCGCTGCTCTTCTGCAGCGGCTCCTGCGGCACAAAATTGGTGTCATTTGCCGTGTCCATGATAGCACGGGCAAGGTTCCCGGACAGTGCCAACACAGCTGTCGGCAACAGCTGTACGGCAGCGCGTGTCTGCGGCCATCGTCCGGCAGCCACTTTCACCACAGCAAGCTGTCTAGGTTTCATTGTGACTTTACAGGAAACTCCTCCTCGGGGCGTGCCGAGGCGCGCCTCGCGTGGACAGAGCGATAGAAGCCGAAGGTGGCTCTGGTGCGTGTCTCAGCGTCAAGCCTATCCCTTTATTCCCCAGTCGGGCTGCAGGCATGCTGGCAGAGCTGCCGCGGCTCTCACCGAGGGGCGCCACACATGGATGGAGCCGTCAAAGCCGGAGGTGGCGACGACGTCACCTCGCGCGTCGGCGCCCGGCACTGCACCGGCGTGCCCGCACATCGTGTGCGTGTGCCGCGCCACGAAGATTGACCCAAAGCCCCGCAGCCGCTCCTCCAGCTCCTGTAACAGCAAACGCTGCTTGTTTCGGAGTGTGGGTGTTACTCTGTGTTAGAAAGCCGGATCCTAGAAAGGACTCCGGAGACCCGGAGAAAGTCTTGGGCCAGCTCCCTCCAGCCCCTGGGCAGCCGCAATACGCATTTCGCTTCCGTTCCCATTTCCCGTTTCATCTGCATTTCCGGTTGCGATTCTGATCCTGATTCTGTTTCAGTCATGCTCCTGACCAATGAACTTGGGCTGTCCTCCGACCAGGTGCCTCGGCGTCAGACGCACTCAGAAGCAAATCGGGAGGCTGAAGCGGGTAGCTGGCGTTCAGCTGATCAAGCTTTGTTGTGCGCTACGTAGTGAAAAGCGCACCCGGCGCGGTGTGGACAGCCACCTGTCGGGCAGCAGGCTGGAGGCCAGGCGCATGACATGCGGCTCGTCCATTCCCGCCACATCTGCCTCCTCCAGCGCCACAATCTGCAGGCAAACACATTGATGTAAGGTGTGGCTGCTGGGTGCATGAGATGTGTGCTGATTGTTGGACTGATGGATGCAGCTCGTCTGTCGCCGCCGCAACCGCCTCCTGAAGCGCCACGATCTGCAACGCGGCGCGCATCGGAAATGGGGCGCAGTGGCTTGGTCTCGAGAACTGGTCATGCTGTTTGATGGCTGCGCGTTCGCATGCTGCAGCGCCGGCCCTCGTCCGCTGCGCCGCTGTGCATCCTCCGCAGCTCGACCTGCCGTTGAAGTCACGGGCCTGACTCGTGCAGCCACGCAACTGCCCTGCTGCCCATCAGGCACACGAGCGGCACACCAAGCTCACCTGCGCGCAGCCGCCAAAGCCGCCGATGACGAGCTCGCGGCGGCCGGGGCGCTGCTTGAGGGCGATGACGCCGCTGAGCTGCCCCGCCGCCGGCCACTCCAGCGGCAGCCCCGCCAGCTGCGAGTTCCACTGATACAGCTCCGACACCTGCGACTGTTTTGAGATTTGCAGCATCAGGTGCTTGACATCGATTTCTGTACAATAAGAACTCAAACCTGTGCAGACTACATGGCGGCAGGCGCGTGACCACATTCCGCCGTGGTCCAGGCGCAACAGCTGCGCAGCCTACCACAGCAGATCTGCTTTTGCTTGTACTGGTGAGGTCATGTTCTGTTCGCCCTGTGGCGGCGAGGCGGGTCAGCACCTCACCTCGCTGTAACCAAACACGCCGCCGCTGACGGTCATTGCGCCTGGCGCAAACGGGTCCCTCAGGTGCTCCACCGAGAAGACCGGCTACACATGACGCACAGCAGGAGCCTTGGTATTGTTGCAAGCGTTGCAGGGTTCACGCATGCTTGGCTGTCATTGAGGGGTGCCGAGCCGGTATGCGACAGAAAGTGTGGCGGGATGCGGCTGGAACGGGTGACACTGCACCGGCTGCATGCAGGGCGATCCGAGGAGGCAGGTTTCACTCACCCCCGTGTGAGCTCTGAGCTCGGTGGAGGCGCAAGGGCCGGCCTCCCAATGCCGCTGTATACGCCGGCGGCGGCGGTAGGCCGCGGGCCACTCTTGCACCGCTGGCCGCTGCTGGAAGGCGCCGGCGTGGTGCGGGAAGTCCCGCTCGAACAGGGTCCTGCGGTTGGTATCCACAGAAGTGGTGGTACAAGGCGCTTCAGGAGGGCGCCGGCGGAGGCAATACCAGGGCCACCCGAGGCTCGAAATTTTGCCATGAGCTCCCCATGCCCCTGCATCTTGCACAAAGTCCGTGATCCGTTCCGGGGAGGGCAGCTCCAGGCCCTCGGCGACAGTGCATCCTACACGCAACTGGGGGCTTTGTTCTATCCACTGGAAGCAGATTGGCTGGCAGCGATCGCCGACTTGCACGGACCGTCTACAGTCATATATGCGTGCATTGTCTAGCCGAACAAGGTGTACTGCGCAGGCCTGCCCTCACGATGCAGCTGCACGCTGGCAACGCTGGGACACATCATGAGGTACGACAACAGCCTGTCCACTGCAGCCGGAAATACCGTCTTCAGCGTATGAGAAACCACGTCTAGAAGGTCTGGCAGCCCCACGGCTGCGCAGCACAGCCGTCGGGCACTGCGGTACATCGGGCGCGTAAGGTCCAAGTTCAAGGCACACAGGTTCCAGACGACGCACCGCCAGAGCACGGGCTGCGAGGCAAGCTGGCGCGCCCGACGGTATGCAAAGCGCATAGCCAGCAGCGCCTCGACGTCCAGGCGCTCCAACACGCCGGTCAGCGCTCCGTCATCCAGCATGTCGAACGGTGGCCTCCCCATCTGTTTGCTGGGCGACGACCCAGCGCTGCAACACGTCACCATGGCGCCCGCTGCATCACTCAATGCCGCCTCATCGAAGTCTGCAGACGGCAAAGCTGTGCGCCGGACTTGTACACGCCCGCCACGGCTCGCCGGAAACTTCAACGACCTGACGTCATGAAAACTTGCGGAGCCACTGCAGAGACGGCGCAGAAAAATTTTGGGACGCACGTTACAGTTGGATCGGTCGAGCGTTCATAGCACCTTGAGACCATCGGAAAAGCTACAAAGACAATGAGTCTCATGAATCTGGGTTTTCCCTCGCTTTCCCTCTTTCTTTGTCTCCTGGCGGTGCTCCATCTGATTCCCCAAACCTTGTTTAGTCCTCCCTCTCTCCGCTCAGATTCTCTCCGCTCTTCACGGTCTGGAAGTCTACAGTGACACAGTCGAATGCAATTAGGTGTGGGTCAGCTGCCACGAAGCCGGGCCGGCTTGAGTGACACCGGCATGCCGGCTGAGTGGCATGAGGCACAGAGGCAGGCCGCACGCTGAGAGCATGCCGACGTCCATGATTCGCACTTGCACGAGCGTCTCACCTCCGATGGGGACCTGATTGCCAGCCTCGGTCACGCAGCCGGCCGCCAAGCCGCCGTCAGAACCAGGGCATCCACCTGCGCAGCGGCGCTCGTCAGAAATAGAATACGAGGGTCCACGCCGTCTATCCAAGCCAACTGGTTGCAAAGACTGCTGGTGGCTGGGACGTGCAGGAGCTGCCGCTCAGTCCTACCGCTGCGAGTGTGCAGGGGAGCAGCTCAGGTGCCTCACATCACAGGTATACATTGGGATCGCCCATTATAGAACGACACCCAAGGGTGAAGGGCGCACAGCCTTGCGGCTGGTCGGTGCTCAAGACGTCCGGGCATTGCAACGAGGGTTTCCTCAGAAGGTTTTTCCTAGTGTTCATGGGGGCCGCACCAGATGTACATGGAGCCGAGGCGCTCCTTGCAGGTGGCCTCGTCAATGAGGCGGTGCGCCTGCCCCTCCACACTCAGCGGCGGCGACGGCGTCGCCGACACGCCAATCACCGTCCCCGTCAACCGCCCTGTGCATTTGCATATCGTAGGAGTCACCACGGAATTTTCGTCAGTGCGAGCGGGACACGCGTCCTGCGGCTGAAGACGGAGGCTTGACATCGCGTCCGGTTGCTTCGGGCACTCGCACTGCACCGCAGTCTGCCCTTCACCAGGCATGGTCCTCACGGCACTCGTTGGCACCCCCCGACAGTCCCACAGGGCACGCTGAGGGTGCTTCAGCTTCAGAGTGCTGCAGCACGAGGCTGGACGCAGATTTCGCACGACATGTGCGTCTTAGCGAAATCTGCATTTCAAAGAATTGTCGTCGCCGCGCACCGGCGATGGTGGCGAGGGCATCTTTGGCGTGCGGGTTTTCGGCCTCCTGCGCCTCGGCCCGGGAGCTGCGCGTCCAGTCCACCAGCGGGTCGTGCACAAACGTCTCCAGCACGCTCAGCAGCGTCTCCCGGTCCGCCCGCAGCACCTGCACGTCAAATGGTCACGATGCATGAATGTGAGTCCGACTCAGGCTGACAGAGCAGCGGTCCTGGCTGGAGGCACCAACTATGTATGACCGCTGACCACGTGCAAGGCTCTGGACTGCGCTGTCTCACTGCTTGGCAAACTGAGACACAGCGGCATTCATACAGCTGATGAGAAAGCACCAGTGCTGCACCAATGCCGCGCACCTCGAGGGTGATCTCGCAGCAGCGGCGGAAGACGCCCTCATGCCCCGACACGCCAAAGCCGTCGATCATGTTCTGCGTCAGCCGGAAGGGCACCATCTCCGGCTCCGCCAGCGTCAGCCCCCTGAGAACAGGATACGGAAATGGATTTTGCCTTCGCCAGCTCTTGGTTGAGGCAACATGAAAGTGCAGCAGTAGAAATGAAATCTCTCAAAGTTCCTCAACGTATTCATGAAACCATGAAATAAGAATAGGGAGTTCTGCAATGCGTACCTGTCGAACAGGCAGCTGAAGTCCACGTGCATCACCTCCCCCGTGCGCGCGTGCAGCAGGATGTTCTCGCCTGCGGCACACACCGTGAAACACGGAAAGTCGGGGGGATGCTCCACGGGCGAGGTTGACGGCGGACGGCAGGGCAGGTTGCAGAATTCTATGAACAAGGTGCATCATACCACAGGAACACGCCAGCTGATGAGCTTCTTGGGAGGGGGTGCTGTTGAGCAGGCCCTTCATGCGAGCGATGCACCCTCTGTGTGCTCAGAATGATGTGCACACCGCAAGATGCAGACGTGCCTCCACACCGTCAGAGGGCTGCGCAGACAGTTCCGAGAGCAACACAGCAAAGGCGGACCTGCTGCGCCAGAATTATTTATACCAACAGCAAAGCTGCCCCGTACCGTGGCGGTCGCCCAGGCCGCAGATGTGGCCGACCATGGACATGACGGCGGCGGTGCGGATGAAGGCGAGGCGGGCGGCGTGCCACGCGGCGGGCTCCGCCCAGCGCTCCAGGAACCAGCGGTGCATGCGCGGCGGCAGCATCCCTAACACCTTGTCCAGCAGGTCCGCCCGCCGCTTGTTCTGCGGGTGGTGAGTTTAAAAAGGGTTAGGGCTTGAAAGTCATAATTACATGACAGCATCGCCAGTTCCTTGTCCAGCAGCTCCGCCCGCCGCTGGTTCTCCAGCAAATTACGAGATTGTCAGGGTTCAGAACGTCATGTCCACGCAATAGCATCCCCAGCACCTTGTCCAGCAGCTCCGCCGCTTGTTCTGCGGCAAGGGTTTTGACAGGATTCAGGGTCTCACACTAGGCAGCACCTCTCCCGGCTGGTCTGCCCACCATTTGCACTGCAGCAGGGCTTCTAGTCGCAGAAATGCCAGCACCTTTCCCAGCAGGTCCGCCTGCCACTTGTTCTGCGGATGGGTCATTTCACATGGCCTGGTTTAGGTTCAAACATGCGCAAGGCAGCATCGCCGGCACCTGATCCAGCAGGTCCGTCCCACCGCCTTGTTCCGAGGCAGGGTTCTAACAGCATGTAAGCAGAACTTCTGAGTCTTTCCACCTACTGCGGCAGGGAGTACTGGGGCTTGGCGGTTTCCGTTTGCGGGCTGTCCTTCCAGAGCCTCGTCCAACGTGTGAGCCCGCCGTGGTGCTGCAGTGGTGGCGAAGTTTTGAGAGCGGCGCACCTTGGGGTAGCCCTCCCACATGGTGCGGATGGTGGTGTTGGTGGTGCGGTCGAACAGCTTGTCCAGCTTGTACATGCGCTCCACCGCGTCCCGCAGCGGCGCCACATTGGGCACCCACTCCAGGATGCCGCAGTCCTCCGTCAGTGGCGTCACGGCAAACCTGCATTGAATATGCAGGGGTTCAGTGGAAAACTGACAAGATCTGGTAGAGGAACGAGAGCCGTTTGAGCACAGCGGCGCCACGGTGGGCACTCTCTCCAGGATGCCGCAGTCCTCTGTCAGCGTCACCGCAAACCTGTGCGAGCATGAGTTCAATAAATTGATGGGAGTTTGGTAGCTTGTGTGGAGGAACGAGTCGTTGCCGCACTCCCCCGTCAACGGCGTCACCGTGAATCTGCGCGGGCAGAATCAGTGCAAACTTAGGAGTTGGAGACAGCAAGTGCTCGTGGCACCCACTTCAGTATGTAGCAGTCTTCCGTCCGCGGAGTCACCGCAAACCTGCACAAGTAAGACTGTACATAAACTTTGTGGAAGAGCAAGCACAGACACAGGCAGAGTGATGGCCTCCCCAGCAAGCCGCAGTCCTCCATCAGCGCTGTCACTGCATAACTGTGAGAAGCCTCAAATTCGGTTATTTCCAGATGACTATGGCGCAGAAGCGCTAGCTGGGTGGATCTTGGTGACCAAGGCGACTGCTGACATTGTGCCTGCCGAGTGCACCTCCCAGCAGGCACTGCATGTGTCTGACCCAAATTGGGTGGCACTTCTTGCGAGCGCACCGGCGGACGAAGAGGTTGCGGCGGCGGGAGGCGGGGTGCTTGGCGAGCAGGCGGTTGAGGACGCCCATCATCTCCATCATGCGTGCGTCCTTGCGCAGATCGTCCTTGGGCTTGGCCAGGAACAGGTACCGGTTGCCGTCCGACCCCAAAAACTGGATCTGCGAGCCGCAGGATGTGACACGCTCGGTACAGATGCCGTCAAGGTCCATGTGGCAGATTCGACTTCGTGAGAGCCTTTCTGCAGGAGACCCAGCGATGGCGCTGCGCAACTTGCACGAAGCGCAGGCGCAGGCACAGTGCCTCGGCAGACCAGTGGCAACCCTAAAGCTAAGATGTGACCGCACCTTTCTGGGCTTGTGTAGGGAGTTGATGACCTCCACGGTGTCTCGGCAAACCAGTCACGATGGGCAGACTCTAAACCCTGAGTGGACAGATTGGCAGCGCCATATTCATGCGGCCGCAATGCCACGGGACCGCACCTTTCTGGGCTACTGCAGGGAGTTGATGACCTCCACGGTATTATAACAGCTCGGTTGTCAAACCCGGCAGGCTATTCGATTGAAACGTTCGGATTCACACCTTTTTGGGCTTCTGCAGGGAGTTGATGACCTCCACGGTGTCGTAGATGCCCGCAATCTGCACCAGGTGGCTGAAGGGCTGGTGCTCCTGCCCCGGCGCGGGGGCCGCGCTCGGCGGCAGCGTCGGCGTCAGCGTCGCCTGCGGGACAGCGAGAAAGCCTTGTCAGAAGCAACTCTACTCAATTGACAAACGGCAACTATCGGATCGCCCCGTCGGGGTCAGCATCGCCCGCGGGACAAGTAGGAGAGCCTCGAGAGCAATTGAAAACTCTTTTCCTCTGGATTCGAAGGGATGAAAGAGACAGACATAATGCGGCACCCTGCAGTGTGCCCTGCAAGGCCAGCTCAAATCCTGTTGCGATTCAAGAGCAGTGTGGCCCCAGCGCTGCCTTGGCTTTGCTCCGTCATGGGATGTAGCCAGCCACAAGCAGCTCGCATGCCAGCAGTGCACCAACCACAGAGTCAGAAAGTGCGCAAGGACCACACGTCCTGGTGTGGATTCATGTTCTCTACAGCCTGCAGCAGAGGCGGCAAGCGCTTATCGGAGCCGGAGCTCGAATGTGGATGTCTCACCTGGATGGGGACCATGATCGCCAGGGGCATCATCCGCACCAGCACCGCGAATTCCTTTCGCACGGAGAAGCTCCTGCAACGCATCGTAAAGCAGAGTTCATTTGGTGTGGAGTGGTGCAGATCGTGCCATCGGGCGGATGCTGCACAGGTGCGGCACTGCTGCAGCATGGTCGTCCAGCTGCAGTTGTATCGTGGTCGTACAGGCTAAGACCTGGCAAGTGCTGGCTCATCAAAAGCGCTTGGCACCTGGCTCTGGGCTCCTTGGGCTGGTGGTGGCACAGGTTGTACAGGTGGTCGCACAGCGCGGAAAAGCTTCTGATCAGCTCCCGGGTCTGCACACAGGCAGACGAAAACAGTCACCATAAGGATCCTCAACTGCCGCAGACACGCTTCGGCCTGTGCCTCTCCAGGTGCGGCGCATTCCGGCGCCGCGACAGCGCCGGACACTGGGCACAGCAATTTTGATCCGCATTCACGGTGTTCGAGGCCAGGCCAGCACACATGTGACAAAAGAATACAGGTGACAACATTCGCATGCTGACAGCCAACAGCCTGCCTGGTGGGTGCTGTTCTTTTTTGCAGCGCCAAGAACCTCCTCCGCTGCCGATTTGCGGCTTTTGACAGTGGACTTGAGGATTGCCGCCAGCTGCCACAGCGACTGCGGGCGCGGGGAGGAGCAGGACGTCAAAAAGCAATCCAACACACGCACAAATTCAGACGAGCGGTGGGGCAATCCACTGCTCACGCGGTACAATACACTTGCCTCAATGACTCCCCACAGCTCGGATTAGGAAGGACAATGCGGACATCCACGAGGACCAGGTTTAAGGCAAGACAAGAGAGTTCGTGAGCACAGCGTGCAATTTCTGAGCACAGCGAGCCGGCGTATAGCTCCTGCTGAAGGTCCTCTGCGGCTCGCCCCATGATTGTGCAGGTGGTTGGAAATACAGGTGGGCTGGATGCCCAAGCGGCTCACTGATGAAGATTTCGCACACCTGCTGGGGGTACTCCATGAAGACGCGAGTGATGATGTTGCGGGTGACCTTGACGCACTCGGCGTGCGGGTGCGTCAGCCGGGAGCACAGCTGCGGCAGCGCGACGAGCCACACGTACATGGGCAGCGCCTTGGCCAGTCCCGCCATTGTCTTGTTCACCTCACTCCCCACCTGCATGCGTCAGTGACAGCAATCAATAATTTGCCGGCCTTTGCAGAATCGAGCGCCTCGGCCACTCCCGCCATCGTCTTGTTTACCTCGATCCCCACCTGCACGCGTCCACTGGTCCATAGTTTTTGAATACAGCCAAAACTTTTCGCGCTGTCGATTCGTATTCAAGATCCGTGCCCATCTGCGCAAACCATTGGGTGACAGTGTCAATCAACATGCTGCGGCATGTGGCTTCTTTGCCATGCTAAAGGTGAGCGCACCTTCTTGTCGCAGGCATTTGGGTTCTGGGTCCCGAAGTCATACCACAGCGTCAGCAGCCGCGGCAGGCTCTTGTAGATGTGGCGGTACCCCAGCCGGATGGACTGCGTGTAGTACTTGAGCACCTGCGCCGGACGGAGCACAGCTACAGGGTCAGTGCTGGGCATTAACGGCTAGGACTGATGGATGTGGCAGCTCCAATGTGCACTGCTGGCTGTTGAAATGCCACATGCAATGCGTCGCACACTGAGCACAGAAGACGCTGGCGGCGGAATGTCAAGCAAGGCGACTGACCCTTTGATACCACACGACACTCAAGCCCAAGCAGATTAGAGCGCCTGTCTCTCCACAAGTCACGCGGCACACATGCAAAGTAAAAAGGCCTGACCTCGGGCAGCCAGTCGAGGTAGGGCCGGTCCTGGCCCAGCGGGATCTTGGAGCGCCCGCTGATGCGGTCCAGGTCCTTTGCCGTTGCCTGCAAGGCCGCCATACGCATCAAAATCAGCAAGCACAAACCTCCTGCACTGATCCGAGAAAGCGTGGCTCTGCTTGCCACGTTGCCACACTTGGGTGCGGGACGGGGTGCAAGATCGTGGACTCACATTGAGCAGGTGTCTGCCGCCAGGACTCGAGTCTGACAGAACGACGGAGAAATCAAAGGAAAGCACCACCTTGGTGGTGCTCTGACGCAGGCGCGCATCCGTCATGAGCTGGTCCAGGAACTTGGCGTAGCGGAAGTGCGGCTTCTCCCACTCGCCGGCCAGGTCGATGGACCGCTTGAAGTTGTCTGCGGACATTGACTCAGGTGGTTCGGATACCAGCAACCGTGCCCTGGACACATCCGGTGGAGGCCACTGGCGACATCGTGAATGTCAGGTTTCCCAAGCGGCGATGCTTGCCCGGTTGCCAGTTCAATGCACAAGCTGGCTGCACCTTTCACTGAGCCAATCCTGACCCCCAGCAGGGCCCAGAGCAGCGACAGCAACGTCGAACTCGAAGGGAGAACGCACTCTCGATGTCGCCGCGGTAGCCCTGCCCCGTCTCCGCCATCCAGCAGGCCAGCAGCATGCGCGCCTTGGCCTCGTTGCGCCTGCGCCCCGCCGCCGTCGCAAAGCCCAGCAGGTCCGCCCCGGCGCCCCGCGCGCCGCCGACCGCCTCGTGCTGCCCGATCACCTGCGCGCGTGGTGCCGCGGTTCACCAAATCATAGCGGGACAGTGCAGAGGGAAATGGTGCGCTGCAGTGCGGTGCCCAGTAGGTAGAGACCACAGGCAAGAGGTACACTGGCCATGGGATGGAACTTGACTTTTCAAAAATCAACGACATGTAACTTGACAGCACCTCCTGCATCTCAATGATGGCGCGGTGCGGCTTGACCATGGCCCACAGCAGCTTGGCGTGCTCCACGGGGGCGCCTGGCACGCGCTGCGCCACCGCCTCCAGCGACGCCGTGTTGGCCGCTTCGAAATGCCCTGCGGGCGTAACAAATGCACATCGACAGCTGAGGTGTTGGCCGCCTCCAGGTGCCCTGCAGTGTCGCAGCAGTGCATGCACTTGTGCAGCTGCCGTGTTGGCCTGCCGCCCAGTGGCATGCAGGCGGCAGCACATGCCCAGATTTTCAGCTGGGGCACCCGAACATGGGAGGGCACTCGAGGATGAGCACCGAAGCTGCACTAAGACAGGACTGCCGCCAGGATTTGCATCACAGACCGCCGGCAGGTAGATGCTTTAACGTGCAGTAAACAACATCGAACCATGTACCCTAAACCATGTAGGTCAATGTAGGTTGTACAGCCTACCGCAAAACCGCGTCACGCCCTCATGTCTCGCCCTCATGTCACGCCCTCATGTCACGCCCTCATGTCTCGCCCAAACCAATGCGGTGCCAGCACCCCCACCTGCGGCGCGGCACAGCTTGGCGTGCTGCAGCCATGCAGCGCCGGCGTCGGCCGGCACGGCCGCCAGGCCCGCCAGCTGGCGGCGCAGCGCCAGGATGGGGCCCCGCGCCCCGAGCCCCGCCTGCGTGACCGCCAGTCGCGGCCCCCAGTGCAGCCGGCGCTCCCGGTCGTGCGGCCCCGCGTCCGGCATCTCCTGTGAGGATTTCCGCAGCGGTGGCAATGTAATCTTGTATCCCTTCTCTTCGCGTTTTCCTGTCCACCATGCGGAAGTGAACGCGCCCAACGCCCAGTTGCAATTGGACTCCTAAAGTGAGAGCGGGTTGACGAAAAAAGCACCGGGCTGGTGACGTACTGTGCAATACTCCCATGTGCAAGGGACAGCTGACACACTACATTCGGCAGTCCAATAGCAATTGTATGAGGATTGGAAGCACCTGCCGCAGCGCGGCGGCGTCGGCAACATTCAGATTAAGTTATGTGGGGTGTAGGCGTTTGGGGTTCAGCACCTGCAGCAGGGCGGCAGCGTCGGCCAGCTCCTGCAGCATGTGAAGGCGCACGAGATGGGGGTACGCGCGCGCGTAGCTCTCCATGGCGGCGGCTGACAGCGGCGCCATGATCTCCGCGCGCGCCGCCCGCAGCTGCACCGCGACCGCGACCGCGTCGCCGTCCGCCACGCCCGCCAGCAGCCGCCCCACGCGCACCTGCATTGTTACACAACATTTCGCCAGGTTGAGGGTCAGTTTCAAAGCACGAGCAGTCAAATTGAAGGTCTGCAACCGAGGCTGTGGCGCCTTGCCGAACTGCATTGCAATGCCTTCTGGACCGCATCACCTGCCATCTGGCTGTGCGGCGTAGTACCTTGACGAAGCCAGGACGGGGGGTGCGGACGAGCTTTACATCAAGGAGGGATCATGGCAACCAGATCTCACTAAACATGCAACGGAGGCGTGGATCGCTGATTTCTGTGGCATCAGTACCTCCCAGCGGTCCTCGGCGTCTAGACGTTCGTAGCCGACCTGGGTGCGCGGCAGGTGCTCCGACAGCACATCCCACTGTCCCAGGCGCCACGCTGCCGCGACGCCCGATGCCGCCAGCTGGCACTTGGCCGCGTCTGCACAAGCATGCAGCATCATTTGGCAGCGTCATTTGGCAGCGGCATTTGGCCACACACATGAGTCAACTGACATACTTCGCCGCTGCCGCATCCAGGTGTTACGAGCACGATGGCCTTCCACAGCTGCAGGCAAGCGACGACAGAGCAGCGACGCGAGGGTACACCGCGGAAAGGAGCGGCACCGGTAGCGTCGTGCGCCCAGCCGTTGACGTGGGTCAGCTGGCTGTGGAGGTGCCCCATGTGCTGCAGGCACCGCAGGTAGCCGCGCTGCCCGGCGCTCAGGCCCTGGTCGCCGCCCGGCGCGCCAGCAGCCGCCGCCGTCTCAGCGTCCTCAGCCGCCGCACCGCGTGGCCGCACAGCATCGCGCTGCAGCGCCTGCAGCAGACGAGGGCAGGGGTTTGGAACTGTCCCTCCTGGTGACGGGCAATTCACGGACTTTGAACACCTAGCTTGTGCAGGCAGGGCTGCCCTTCGACGGAATTTCGCAATGGTCAATGCAGCGGAGCGCTTGCATGAACACCCGATCATGGCCAACCCAATGACCAACACATGTTCGATACGGCGCCCTGAGACTGCGGCCTCTGCACGAAGGGATCCGAAGGGCACCTGCTCGTGCAGGGAGAGGGCCTCGGACCAGGCGCCAGCCTTCTCCGCGGCCAGCATGTGGTCGGCGGGCGTCGCGCCGCCCTGCCGCAGCCGCACCAGCCCCGCCAGCCCGTCCGGCTCCTCCAGCTTGCCGTACACCTCCTGCAATGCCGGGTTGTGGAAGTATGATCGAGACAAGTTGTACTCAAACAGCAGGGTTCGCTCAGGCACAGCCCCGCTGCCCGTCCGGCTCCTCCAGCTTGCCGTATCCCTCCTGCGTGGTGCAGGGTTTCACGCAGGGTTCGGAGAAGGTCAACAATGTGACAGTGACATTCCTTCGGCCGTACACCTCCTGCGATTACAGGGTTGGAGAATTTTGTCGTCTAGAACGATAGATGCGATGCACAAGCCTCGCAGTCAACGACACCAGAAACACATTCTTCGGAAAAAAATAACCACGTATTTTTACCTGCAGGAAGACGACTTGGGCGTCGGTGTAGCAGGCGTTGCGCAGGCCGGCCGCGTTGAGGCCGCCGCCCCACGCCGCCCGCACATGAGTTTCATAGTGCTGCAGCGCCCGCGCGTGCGCGCCTGTCGAGCACAGGCAGCACCTCAAGCTGCTGCACACATCGTACTCGTGACTGTGAACACACGTTGTGTTTGTGACTGTGAAGTTGCTCGGATGCTGCAGGGCTCATGTGTCGACGTGCAGCGTTGCGTCCCAGCTTGCGACATGCAAACACGTGCTGGCAGGTGATCTTGACGAGTGCATCAACTGTGACGGAGGCATCAACTGTTCTAGAATGCGACTGTTCAGGCGGCGCGCACCGCGGTGCGAGGCCGCGCCTGTCCAGCGGCTCCTGGTGGATGCCGTGGACGAGTCTGCAAATTAAGTGGGTGGGAAACCAAGTGCAGAGTGACCGCTCACCGCAGTGCGCGGCCGCGCTGGCCAGCAGCTCCTGGGGAATGGCGTCCAGCAGGTCACTCATGTGTTTCATGGCGGGGTCCATATCCACCGTGGAACGACATGTGGCGCCACCCGCCGTGCTGCCCGACGCTGCGGGCCCTGCCGGCAAATCAAACCCACAATTGATGCCAGCACATGCTCATGTGCTTGATTGCGGGTCCACATCCACCGTGGAGCGAAACGCTGCCGCTCCGCCTGCCGTGCTGCCTGAGTTTGCGGACCCTGTAGAAAGGTGGCGACCATGCGATGTGAATTCCTGAGGGTGCTGCATCGACGGCATCTCCATGTCGACACCACAGCCACCGGGCGAGGCTGTACACGGCATATCCGGCACTTGCGGAAACAGTTGATGGCACGACGACATGGCGAAAGATACCTGAGCCGGTGGGGGAGGCGCCGCGCTGCTCAGCACGCCACTTGGTGAGCGTGTCCAGCAGCGTGAACACCGCCTGCACGCACAGCTCCCCCTCGCGGCTGCTCTGCCCGCCCTGCAGCACCGCTTCCATCTGCACAGCGTGAAACAGCATCTTGCCCGAGTTGAAGTGTGACCAAGTGTTTAAATCGCGTGACGGCGAATCTGTCCCCGCACGCGGCTACGATGTGGCACAGGTAGGCTGTCATCTGTCGATTTTGCATGCGGTGTTCTTGTACTGTGTGATGGTATCGCGGCAAGCTTGGACGCGCGCACCTCGTTCCGTACGCCCTTGACCGCCTCGTCGGAGCCGTGGGCGACGACGTTCTGCACCAGGTACGGCAGCAGGTACTGCGACACCTGGATGTCGACCCGGAAGATGGGGATGCACGCCTGGAACATCTTCAGCCGTGGGCCTGTGCCAGGGACGTGATCATTTGTGATCATTATGTGGTGTTGATCCTCACGCTTGCCGTCACAGCTTGCACTTGATGGCGCATGGGACTGCGCCTTGGTTTGGTACCCCACAAAGCAGGAACGGTACACAAACACCAGAAAGACGGCAGTCGAGAGAAACGAACAACCTCCAGCGCTGCGCAAGTTAGCGGCGAGGTCTGCATCTTGCGCTGCTCAGCTCAACCAAGCATGCATGGCGCACCTGCGGCCTGGCTGACCAGCTGCTTGAGCCACGCGAACAGCCACTTGCGGAAGGGCAGGTCGGCGCCACCGGCGCCGAAGATGACGCCCTTGCGGCAGCGCCCCGCGCCCTGCACCGCGAATTTGGAGTCCAGGTACGGCCGCACAATGGCCTGCAGTCAAATCACCATGATAAACATAGTGGCAGTCAAAGTCGCCTGCAGAGGAATCAGCGAAGTGGGTCGCTTGAGCTCAAGCTATGATTGCTGCAAGCAAGTGCGCTTGACATGGCAATGGCCAGAGTATGGAACAAATGTCTTGTCTTCCGGGAAGCCTCAAGAAGGCGGCAGCATGTGCGTTCAGGCCTGCATCACTGGACAACTCAACAAGGCGTTTTGTGTTGCGCAGGATGCCTGCACACCTGGGTCTCGGGCGATAGCGCCGCAAACAGGGAGTTGCCATCTGCGGGCGTCACGCCGCGGCCAGCTGCGTCCGCGCCAGGCACAGCCGGCAGCCCGGTGCTGCTGTAGTGGCGCAGCAGCTCCTGTGCATGACAGGTTCAAATCACCATATATGTCAAAGCGCTATGCTGGCAGGTATGGCAGGCGTAACAGACAAGGTTTCCAGCTTGCTCTGTGCTGCCGGTGACCCTTGACCACCACAGCTGCACTCACAACCTCGCCCTTTTGCTGCCCATCTCATAGCTTTTCCAGAGGGTCCGGTTCCTCACCTGGATGGCGTAGGTGGCGGCGTCCAGCGGGAAGAGGTGCGACGTGACACACGCGCCAGATGCCGCTCCACCAGCTCCAAAATGTATTCAGAATGCAATGTGTCGACTTGATTTCGATTCACAAGGGTCTTCTCACCCGGATGGCGTAGGTGGCGGCGTCCAGCTGCAACAGGTGCGACGCGACGCGCAGCACAGGCTTCAGGTGCCGCTCGTGAAGATGCTTGAAACGGAGGAAGAGTTGTCACCTGGATGGCGTAGGTGGCGGCGTCCAACTGGAACAGGTGCGAGGCAACGCGCAGCACGCGCACCAGGTGCACCTCCACCAGATCCACCAGCAGTGCGCCGTCCGCGGCGGCGAGGCCGCCCGGCGGCTTAGGTTTTAGCGCCAGACGCGCCGGGTCCACCGCGCCCAGCAGCCCCAGGCACGTCGCCGCACACTGCTGCGCCGCGCGGCTCACCGGCAGCCCCACCTGACGACATAGAAAGCAGGGTCTGGGAGCAAGCTTTGGGACAGGAGGGTTCAGTACTTGTCTGCCCCCTAGGCGCATCGCCGCGCACTGCTGCGCCGCGCGGCTCACCGGCAGCCCCACCTGCAGGCAACAACCACCCGAGACATCGTCAGCCCGCTTGCCGCGCTGTGCGTTGCCCTGCAAAGCAGCCCCAGGCACGTCGCTGCGCACTGCTGCGCGACGCGCCGCACCGACAGGCCACCTGCGTGTTTCAAGGTCTCAGGTGCTAAAGTGGGTTTGTTCCGCCAGTCAGGTCTTTCACAAATGGAACTCTTTTCCCAGGTACGTTGCTGCGCACTGCTTCGCCGCTTTGGCTCACCGGCAGGCCACCTGCCGGGTTCAAAAGCTCAGGTGCTGTAGTACACTTGTTCTGCCGATCAGTTCTTTCAAATGGGGCTCTTGGAACTCTTTACTCGGCACATCGCCGCGCACTGCTGCGCAGCGCGCCTCAACGGCAGCCAGGCATGCCAACTTGCGCATGTCACACAGGTCCTAGCCCTAGGCGGTGTCAGTCCAATACCTTGCCGTGCAGGAGTTAGTTTGCCCGAGACACGCCTCGCCAGGCGCACCGCACAGATCGCAGGACTCGATCCATCTGTCAAAAGCACAAGGTGCTGCGCTGGGGTGCATCGGCAGCTGCTTCCACTGGGCACTGCGGGGCTCGGCGAGGACGCTGTCATGCCACCAGTTTGGGGGCCGCACACCTCGGGGTCGCAGCACTTGAGCAGCGCGGCCATGAGGCTGGCGAGCAGCGCGGCATCCTCGCTCTCAGAGGCCTCGCCCTCCAGGCCGCCACCCGCGGCGTCCGCCAGCACGCCCTGCAGCCAGCCGCGGCTGGTCTGCAGCTGCAGGAAGTGCTGCAGCTCCTGCGGCGACAAAGCAGAGGGACTCGGACATGTGTGCACGGCTTGTGGAGTCAATCAATGATTCACAGACTGCCTTCCCGTGACAGCCATGCAGGAACAGCAGTTCCCATGGCCCCACGATTGATATGGCAGACGGCGCAGGAGCAGGCTGTGGAATGCAGCTGCGCCCAGCAAAGTTCAACAGCGGTCCTATGAGGTGCGCCCATTCTAGAGCAACATGAACAGAACACGCTGAAATCCTAACGCTGAACCCACCTGCAGTGCTGCGGCGCGCACGCCCAGGGACTCGCTGCTGAGAGAATCCCGCAGCAGCACGACCGTCTCCTTCTTGTACAGTTTGCCGCGCGCCTCGGCAAGCGCCTTGCTTGCCGCCGCGAGCGCGGGCACCGACGCCGGCAGCGGCGGCAGCTGCTTCAGCTTCTCCTGCGGCAGCGACAGGGAGCACTGTGAATTGAAGGTGTGCGCACTTGAAAAACGCAAGGGCCCACACTCCAACAGGCGGCAGACAGGTTGGATCGTGCAGCATATAGAGTAGGAGTTCCATGCAGGGCTGTCCCAAAGGTCGCAACTGGCAACAGCAGACGCAACTGCCACGCAGCGATCTGGCGACCGTCCACCTGTGGCGTGCTGTTGTGCAAGCGCAGCACCAAAGCAAAGCCGCATTCCCGCACCTTGAAGAGTGTGGCGCCGTTGATGACGATTGCCTCCACGACTTTGGCAGCCGCTGCCGCCACAGCGCCGCCCTCGTGCAGCGGCTCGAGCAGCGTCACGATCATCTGCGGCCAACAAAGCGGCAAACATCGCGGCTCTTGTTCACTGTCTGCAATCCCTTTTGCTGCAAATCCAGCTGTAGCGAGTGCTGATACATGGTGCACCGCAACCAGTTCAGCTCTTTTGGCTACATGCAGAGGTGGTCCCCAGGCTCCGGCTCGCTGAGGTGGACGCACGCAGGCATTGGAACAGGCTGTATGCGCATCTGCTTGCAGCTGGGATTGAGATTGCTGCGTGCACGTGAATGCAGAACATTCAGAAGAAACCGACCTGATGCATGACACCAGACAGCTGCGCGGGCGCATGCTGTAGCAGCGCCTGCACCAGCATAAACCAGCCCTCCAGGGCTTGCAGCTGCAGCTGCGCCGGCTTGGCCATGCGCACTGCGCCCGTCAGCAGCACCATCATCTGCGGAATGGAGCACGAGGAACCAGCCTATGTTAGCAGACCTTGTTCAATACAGAGATGAAGACACATGACGCGAACACCTTCCTCGTGCAGCGGCAGCCACTTCAACTCCCTCAATATTCAGACAGAAAGTGACTCGGCATTGCGTGGGCCCGATGCACGCATTTCTGCGCGTGGCAGGCGAGCAGCTCCCCAGTCGTGCAGTCATGCCGGCAAGTTCCACCTGTGGCAGAAAGCGGTCGATGTGGCGGCCGGTGAGGCCGATGAGCAGCGTCACGCCGCGGAGGATGTTGCGGTGCACCGCTATCTCGGAGGAGCCTGCCTGGCACCCACGGTCCAGCTCGTCTCCGTACAGCTTCAAGATCTTGGTCACGTGGTCGCAGTCTGCAAGACATGCAGGACTCACTCATCACCCCGGCACCTGCGCATCTGGACTGCTCAACATGGGGAAACGAACAGCGTCACGCATGCACTGCGGCGTCGCCCACGCCGCCAGGGACCAGGGCAAAGGCGCCGAAGCCAGCGAGGGTGCTGTGGAAATCGCATTCGAATTCGAATCTCACCCGCGAGCAGGTCGGCGACGTCCTGCCGCTGGTCCGCGTCCACGTCATGCGCTAGCATGTGCAGCATGCTGCGCGTGCGGTCGCACACGGTCTGCGGCAGTCACACAAATGACCAATGTTGCGCTCACGCCCGGGTCGGCAATGTCAAATGAGCCAAGTATCAAGACAAGTTTCTGGACATCTGGATGTAGTGCAGCCCGTCGTCAAGAGGCTTTTCATGGGTTGACATGAGAAGATTTCTGGTCCTGACTCGCCTGCGGGAGGGTCGGGCCGCCGCCCCAGTCGGGTGAGTCGCTGGCGATGGCGATGATCTCGGTGATAACGCGCTGCATGATGCCACGCAGGTAGGCCACAAAGCCCTCCCCGATCACGGACTCGACAAACTCCATGAAAGAGCCAAACTCCTGCGAGCCTGCATGTTGGAAAACATGCAGCATGTTGATTAGCATGTTGGTTCGGCTGTCTGACATTCAGCGATGGCTGACTCGCAGCGATGGCTGACTGCGTGTGAGCAGCCGCGAGATGGTCTGCAGCACAGCAAACGCAGGAGCCCAGGCTGGGTGCTGCAGCTGGGGGGAGCCGGCGCACCCTCGAAGATGTGCTTGGCGACGGCGTGGTGGCCCAGCTCGTGAATGAGGTGCTGCAGGCTCATGCCCGCGCGCTGCGCCAGCGCCTCCAGCGCCGGCCGGTCCTGTCGTGCAACGCCGCAGAACCATGTTTGATGTGGTTTCGGATTCGAGGAAGCACACGACACTGTGTGTGCTGCGCCAGCGCCTCCAGCGCTGGCCGGTGCTGCCAGCCACACTCCGAAGATGTTTAACACACCTTGCATGCAGTGTGGAGCAGCATCCTGGCTTTTTGCAACTGCACGAGTTGGGCTGGATAGCGCTTCTCATGCGGGCATTGCCGCTTGCCGTGCACGCCAGGTTTGAAATAATTGTTGGGTGAATGGGTCTTGAAAGAGATGCACCTGGGCAGCGATAAGGGCGGGGATGGCGGCCGGCAGCACCTCGCGTGTCAGCTGCTGCTGGCCCATGCCCAGAACATCCGCCAGCTCGTCTGCGGCAGCAGCTTAGATCGTGTAGATATGAGGGACCTCCATCGTGCGAATGTGCAAGAATGCACCCAGTGTCTTGCGCTGTGGCAAAAGTCACGCACTGACACTTCAAATGTCCACTCTATGAGTATTGATCTGGCGGGTGCGCACAGCAATTGAGCCCTCACCTAGTAGGCCGTCGCGGCTGATGAACATGCGGCCGAGCCACTCCAGCAGCTTGGGCATGCCCATGATGAGGTCGTGCAGCTCCACGCCCTTGCGCGCCGCCAGCGCTGCGCAGGGAGCGATGCCGTTGTCAGTCGCCAAACCACATTTCAATCACAGTGCTTCGGTTGTTTTCCCACAGCATGCACGCATGGAGAATGATACAGGGGCGTACACTTGCTACGACGCCGCCAGAGATTACTGGCTGTTTTGGCAATCGACAAACATCGGAGACAGTCGGATACTGTCAAACCCCCCGAGACGCCCCAAGACGCCGGCCCCTGCGCCTTTGAGGTCATAGCGAAATGGTGGCACAGTATCAAGGCGGGATCAAGGGGAGTGCAGGGGCACCTTCCAGCAGCTCGGCGACGCTAGAGCGGACGACCGCGGAGCCGTCGTCCAGGCTGCCGAGCAGCACCGCCAGCAGCAGCAGCTGCGCGCCGGGGGAGGCCAGGTGCGAGCCCGCCGCCGCCAGGGTTTTGAGCACCCCCTCCCGCGCCTCCGAGGACGCCCCGCCGCCGTCCAGCATGCCCTTCAGCCTCTGCAGAATGTTTTGCAACCCAATGTTTTGCAAGTGCTGTCCCTCATCCATGTGCAGGCAAAGTCTTGGTTCAATAATCTCGTCGATCAAGACCAGTAACGTGCAGCCTCTGAAGGCTGCTCGCGGGCCTGGCTGAACAAGCAGGACGTCGAAGCCCGGCAAAAGAGCAGCACACATGCCGACAGTCCACCCTCAGCCATCATGCAGGAGCAGCCGCTGCAGTTGAGAATTCGTATTCAAGACTGAATGGGGCACGCTCGCCTGCAGCAGCGCATTCTCGCACTTTTGCGCCACATCCGCCGGGTCGAAGCCCTCGTCGAACGCTGCTGCCAGCAGCTCGGGGCTCGCCAGCAGCGGCACCGCGGCCGCCAGCGCCGCCCGGACCGGCGAGCTGCCGCCGCTGCAGCCAGAAAGTTGTGATGGCATGTGCTGTCGCACGTTGTCAGAGCAGCAGGCAGCAGGCAGAGCATCCGCTCAGACAATCTCAATGGAGGCGTCAGCCGTGTGAAGCAGCCGCATGACAGCAACCTACAGTGACATGTGCACAAGCAGTCAAGAGCAACCATGGGGTACAGATCCTGCGGTTACAGAGTATGCAGACTCAGCAGCGCACCTGCCAGCCAGGTCCCAGCACGCCAGGAGCAGCGGGCGAGCCCCCGGCAGCGACGCAGCGGACGCCGCCTTGAAGAAGTGCGTCAGCGTGGCCAGCATGCCCGCCTGCGCGTATCCGAACAAGAGTTTGCACCATTTCAGCTGTTTCAAAATCAGCTGGGAGCTTTGGCAGCCAGGTGCCACAGGGGAGCGCGCAAGAGCCTTTGATTTTGCAGGCGCAGCCGCCGCAGTTTCGATTTCAAACACGTCCGCGAGCTCACCTGCACCTCGGCCTTGGGCTCATCGATCAGCAGGGTATTGGCGAAATCCGCCAGCCCCGCAAAGTCCACCTTTGCGGACACCAGGTTCGGGCAGACGGCCTCTGCCGGCTCTGACACCCAGTGCCGGCCGTCGGAACTGCCCACAGCCTCCGCTGCAGGATGTGACGCTTCAGAGTGAGCGAGAACAGCTCGTATGGGGACATCGAAGCGGCGGTGCGTATCAGATTTGATGCATTATGCCACAGGAAGGAGATGGTGGTGTTTCTGCAATCTCATGGCATGCAAACTGCTGTGTTGGCGATCCAGAAAGCTGCCAGTCCTACATGCCGATCCTGAATGTCGAAGGCCCACCTGACGACAGCACCCGGGACAGGTCTGCGAGGCTGGGCTGGCACAGGGCCTCGAAATAGAGGCAGTCGCGCAACGCCGCCGCAAGCGCCTGGCGCACGGCGGGGTGCGCGTCCGGCAGCAGCGCTTTCATTCGCTTGTATGCGTCCTGCTGGGCGTCCGTGCGCGCCTGGTGCGACACCTGCGACAGGTGCAGCACAGCACCGTGAGTCCTCCTTGCAGCTGTCGCAGCAGGAACAGTTGGGCATTGACAGCGCACGACACAGGCACTCTGGACGTGTTAATTGTACGTGCGATGACAATGCACGAATGACGATGTCGACAGCATTTCCAAGCCAATGGACGCCTCACACCAGGAGATGCTGCGTGTGTGCACCTGGGACATGCCAGACGCGGCCACGGCAGCGGCTGCGGCGAGGTACGACGGCGTCAGCAGCGCGACAGCCGTCCGTGCCGGCGCCGCGTCGTGCCCTGCCGCCTCCTGCAGCAGGTCCCGCAGCAAGTCCGCGCCGGGCTGGGCGCCGCTGCCATCGCCGCCCAGCCAGCTGGCCGCGAGGGCCAGGCGCAGGCTCGCCAGGGCCGCGCCGACTGGCGGCGTGCTTTGGCCGTCAGTCTGCACCACCGTGACACCTTGTTGCTGCTTTTATGTTGATGTTCTGGTGATGTGCTGCAGCTTGAACGTCCAGCAGGTATCAAAACGATCAGTCGGGCACTCGTCTTGAGGGCACCAGACTGCGCCCCTTTTTTCAGCTCGGTACGCAACGAGAGTCGAAGAAGGCACCTGCATGTGCCGCCAGGGCAGCCGCAGCAGTGCCTGCAGCTGAGGACCGCTCAGGCTCAGCGCCTCAAAGGCCTGCCGAGCGGCGGCCAGCGCCCGCTGCTGCGACTCCGGGTGAGACGCTGCGGCCACCCGCGTGCAGGCGCCAGCAAACGCGTCCACAACGCCTGCCATCGAGGTGTGTTCTTCAAGTCGGTGACCAGCACGACTGCCGCCTCATTACACGGTGATAATGCAATCGTGCAGGGTTGCGAAAGTTGCGGCACAGCTCACCGAGCACGCACGCGACAGCCTCCTGCTCAGCAGGCTGCCGGTCGGCGGCGCCGGCCCAGCGCGCCCACAGGCCGACGACGCGGCCCAGGCGAGGCAGCCACGCCGCCGCCGCGGCTTCCTCGCAGCCGCCTAGCACGGTCTGCAGCGCGGCCAGGCACTGCGCGTCTGTCCAGCCGCAGTTGCGAAGCCGGCCCGGGTGCAGCGCCTCCACGGCCTGCGTCGATATGAATGATACAAGGTTCATTATTATCAAATACAAGACGCTCCGCCTCAGTGCTGACCACGAAGACCCACCCATATTCCAACTTGGTGCACTCCAGCAGCATCTTCCATAACATTGAGCGCTGCGTTGCTGCACCTGCAATAGGTCTGCAGCAAAGCCAGGCCGCGGGGCTGCTGCGACATCGCTGGCTGCCGCGGCTGGCTGCTTTCCCTTGCCCTGCGCCTCCCGTGTGCTGTTGTACCGCAGCCTCCGGCGCTTGCGGGCCGAGGCGCTGTCCCCTTGCTCGGCCGCTGTGTTTTCCTGCAAACAGTGAACGTTCGTGGGTTGTCACACTCTGAAGTTCGTGACTTGTCAACGCAGTTCTTGCAACAGCTGCTGTGGTGCATACCGTGCAGGGCAAGGTTGTCGTTTGCATGGAGCTCTCCCTTGGTATGTACACCCGCCAAGAAGCACAAAACGCTTGCAGGTAATGACGCTGGTACTCGGGCCTGGGTCATGAGATCTCGCTGCCTCACCTGCTGTGTTTGAGCAAGGGCAGCCTTGGCGGCGACAAAAGCTGGCAATGAGGCTGCCACGCGGACCAGCCGCACCAGCGCGGCCGCAACCGCGCCGCCGGCCGGCAGCGCTGCGACGCAGCAACCGCAGTGGTCCGCCAGGTCGGGAAACGCCGTGACGAGGTCCGCCAGCATGTGCGCCAGCTCCGCCTGCAGCCGCGACTGCGGTGACGCCGCGATGACGGCCCGGCAGAAGACGTCCGCCAGCCGCGGCGCCGCCTCCGCCAGGCCGCCCCACAGCGCCAGCGCGTGCAAGCAGCGCTGCGCCAGCTGCAACAGGTGCAGGTGCCACGGCCGGGCCGCCTCCTTTGCATTTTCATCCCCATCCGCCAGCCGGCCATCCGCCGCAGCATCGTCCAGAACTGCCACGAGCGCCTGCAGCAGGCTGGCCGCCGGCAGCTGCGCTACCGGCAGCGCCGCGGCCAGCGTGGCGGCGGCCGCCACGGCCGCCGGCTGCACAGCGCCGGGGCCGCCGAATTGCATGAGCTCCGCGGCGAGGCTGAGCGCCGACGCGCAGCCTGCGTCGGCGGCCAGGGCCGGCGAACGCCGCACGCAGTCCGCCATGAGGGCCAGCGCCGCCGCCAGTGCCGCCTCGCAGTGCTGCACGCTGCCGAGGACCACGGTACAGTGCTCGAGGGGCTCTGGCGGCGGCGCGCCGTCGCCAGCGGGCGCCGCCGAGGCACGGAAGGCCGCGTCGGCCGCGGCGGCCGCGGCGCACCCGCCGCGGAAGCAGGCCACGTGCGCGGCGGCGCCGGCGGGCAGCATGCCGGGGATACACATGAGGCGTAGGACCTGGTGGCACTCTGCACGCCAAGCATTCAGCTGTCACTGCCTGTTCATCTCAAGACTGCATGATTCGAAAAGCCCTTGTCACGCCGACAATTCAGCCGGCATTGCCTATCCATTGAAATGTTGTCGGTTCGTAGAAAAGTTCCTCAGACAAGGAAAATTTCACGCCGAGCAGCTCCGCCATGCCACTTCTGGCCAAATGGGCAAGGAGTGGGCGATGAGGCGACTGACCTAGCGCCAGCTCGAAAGCGCCATCGAAAATGCGGGAGTACGCCTCAGGCTCGTCCCGCATCAGCATGCTCGTCATGGTGCACAACTGCCCGCAGACGGCCACGTGCACGCCCCTGCGGATGTTGGCAATTCAAGCAGCTAAGGATAGAGCACAGCAGGCTGCGCAGGCCTTGCATGCCTCAGGTGAAACCGTCCATGCACGAGAACAAGCAGGGAGAAGCGTTGACATGCAGAGGATGTGTGGGGATCTCACTGCATGGCGGACTGCGTGGTCAGCAGGCTCAGCAGCTTCTGCATGAGCAGGAAGCAAAAGCCGCGGCTGCCAGGTCCAAAGAGCGCCGGGAAGCGCTCTAGTGCCAAGTCCACCATGCGCAGCACTGGCTGCACCGCTTTAGCATTCCCTGCACACGATAGCACATGTTGTACCTACTTCGATGCATGCACATGTTGCCGCATGGCATGATACTCAAGTGCAGCGTCCCAGCGCGGTCACCGCAGCGTCAGGTATGCGGTCATGACACGCGCTATAACACGAGCTGCGGCGCACCCTGCTGCGGCTCGACGTGCGCAAACACCAGCGGAAGGACCGCTCGCATGCGGGCGGCCAGTACGGTGCTGTCAGAGGGTTGCTGCGTCGAGGCGCCCTCGCCGCCGGTATCCAGGCAGGCGCTGAGCTCATTGATGATGACGCCCAGAGGCTTTCTTTCCCCCCCGGCCTCGGCTGCGCCACGATGCGGCGCGCCAGGCATGGTGCCAGGCCCAAGTGCAAGACTTGGTGCACTAGCCTGTTCGATCCCGTCCTCAAGACAGCTGCATTTTCAAATCTGCAGGCCCAATGCAGCAGTGGAGGGCCTGGCTTCTTCCGATCCTTGTAGGTGCAGCATAGATGTTGGAGCAGAATCAAAGGCACTTCTGGCGCGCTGAAGCGGCAGGAACGAGCTGCAGCGTCGAGCAAAGCACGCGCGTCATGGCGACTTTCGGCACAGGGCAGGCAAACTTCGACGAAGCTGAAGTAGCGACACAATAGCATTTACAAGCGCACACCGAATGCATGCAATCTGATTGCTGACGCTGTCTGAGTGCAAGTGTGATCAAGGGCGCGACCTCAGCAGGTGCACATCGCCGCCAACCATGGCGGAAGTGGCGGATGCAGCTCCCGCACAGGCTGCAGAGCCGCCCAGCAGCAGCCAGAACGATGCAGCAGCGCAGCCAGAAGTCTCAGCAGTGGCCGATGACCTGTCGGACGTCACGAACAGGCTGTCAGAGCTCATGACCAAGCCTGCCACAGAGTGAGCACGATCTGCGCGCGCAGTCTCTGGAGCAGTTGCCATCGGCCATGCATGTCAGACTGGATATCGCGCAATGATCAACATGTCCGATCTGAATCTCGACATGCATGCGCGCAGGCTCTCGCTGGACGACAGGTTCAAGCTCTGTAGGAGCATTGCGGAGGAGTGCATACAGGACTCAGAGCTCAGGAACCTGCTGGACAAAAAGCCAAACATCGTCGCGTACGACGGCTTCGAACCCTCGGGCCGCATGCACATCGCGCAGGTGCGTGGCATGCGCAAGGGTGTTGCTGCACACCGGCGCCGCGCGACGTTGGTTTCACCAGCTTACGCATGTCATGTCCGTCATGCAGGGCGTGCTGAAGGCGCTGAACGTGAACAAGCTGACGCGGTCCGGCGTTACGTTCAAATTCTGGTGCGCCGTCCGTGCCCGGGCTGCTGCTCATGCATCAAATGCATGCTGTGAGCAATGAGCATGCGCTTGTGGTCGCCTTGCCATCTGCCTGCCGCCATCTGCCTGCAGAGATGGACGCATGACCTCCCTGAACAGCTTCGAAGGATGCATCAGCCATACTCACAACGTCTTCTGATGCATCTGTCGAAGTTTGTGGTGAGCCCTGCACAGGGTCGCGGACTACTTTGCGCAGTTGAACAACAAGATGGGCGGCGACCTGAAGAAGATCCAGGTGGTGGGCCAGTACATGGTGGAGATCTGGAAGGCGGTCGGCATGGACATGGAGCGCGTGCAGTTCATCAGCGCCTCTGAGGAGATCAACTCGTGAGATTCCTTCCCCATCTCGAGTCCCATGGCACAAGGTCTGCCGGCATTGCAGCCTGAACATGCGGGCGCTGATCCGGCACATATTTTCGGATGCGGTCTTCACGCAGCAATATCACTGCCAGGGCTGCAGTACGCATCCAAACGTACCGTTGCAGCAATCCTGGCAAGATGAAGCTGATCGAGCGGCGGGCGGGCGGCTATTGGCCGCGGACGATGAACCTTGGGCCTCCTAAACCCTGCAGCATACCGGCATTTCGTAACCCCTCAACTCATCTTGCGGCAGGCGGGCGGCGGAGTACTGGCCGCTGGTGATGGTTGCGAGCTATCCGAACCATGGACTTCTTGTACCCTATATACATTGCAGCTCGTTTGGAGCCACAATCTCTCATCTTCCTTCCAGCCGGGCGGCGGAGTACTGGCCGCTGGTGATGGACGTGGCGCGGCGCAACAACCTGAAGCGCATAGTGCGCTGCGGCCAGATCATGGGGCGCACCGAGAACGACGACATGTCCGCCGCCCAGATCTTCTACCCCTGTATGCAGTGCGCCGACATCTTCTTCCTCAAGGTGGGAGCAATCTGTGGTCTTCGCTTTTGCTACCCAGCATCTGGGCAGGCTGCATTGCAATCAGGTATTGATGTCCCGGAGGCGGATACCGGCGGACACCAGCTTCCATGCACTACGCTTTGATCGGTTCTGCATGGACCTGCTGAGAAAATGCACTTGCCGCATTCTGCAGGCGGACATCTGCCAGCTGGGCATGGACCAGTGGAAGGTGAACTGGCGCGGGAGTAGTTTCGACTATTGCAAGTACCAAACAAACTACATACCCTTTTCGCACACGCAGGCGGACATCTGCCAGCTGGGCATGGACCAGCGAAATTTGACCATGCTGGCGCAGGAGTACGTGACTCCTCAATATCAAGAAACAGATGTGTATTTCATTTCCCGCGCACAGGCGGACATCTGCCAGCTGGGCATGGACCAGCGGAAGGTGAACATGCTGGCGCGGGAGTACTGCGACATGTGCCAGCCCAAGCGCAAGCTCAAGCCCGTCATCCTGTCGCACCCCATGATGCCCGGCCTGCTCCAGGTGCGCTATCGTTCAGGCTACCTCCCTTGTCACAGGAAGCACAGGTGCTCTGGAGAAAGGACACTGCCGGCCTGCTTCTCGGATGCGCCGTCGTGCACACCACCGGTTGCCACCAGGCCTGCTGCCCGCCGGAAACAGGCGTGCTGTGGAGGTTGGACACCGCCAGACTGCAGAGCCACACACAGCGACCAGCTTGCGCCGGCAGAGGTGGCAGCAATGAGGCGCCACAGCAGGAGACCTGCACACTTCGATTGGCACGCCACTGAACAGCACATGGTTTCTACACCAGGGCCAGGAGAAGATGTCGAAGAGCGACCCGGCGTCGGCCATCTTCATGGAGGACTCTGAGGCGGAGGTCAAAACCAAGATCAAGAAGGCCTTCTGCCCGCCTGCCGAGGTGTGGCAGCCCACTAAACTCTTTCCAAGGAGGGGCCAGCACCCGTTCTTCACCAGGCGGCTCAGCTGCATGATGCTGTCCAAGGAGCCTCGGCTGGCACCTCCTGCGCCCGCCCGTGGGGCTCTTTTGCAGCATGATGCTATTGCACCATAGCCAAGCAAGTCGTCCCGCAATCAACGGGATTTTGTGGTGCTGCAGGTGGAGGGTAACCCGTGCCTGGCGTACGCCAAGCTTGTGGTGTTCCCCTGGTTTGGGCAGCTGCAGGTGTCGCGCAAGCCCGAGGCCGGCGGCGAGAAGTGCGCCCCGCCAAAATCTGTGAAATTGCGTCCAGCTGTCTCGTGCCTGCAACTCTGTCTCGCGGCCTGTTTGCATCTTGTGCTCTCGGAGCCTGCCTGGACCTCCGTGTCTGCTCCCTGTGGGTGACGCTGCGTTACTGCCGCTGGGTGTGTGAACACCCCTGATGACAGCCTCTACAAACCTGTTTCCATCCAACAGACAAGCTACAGTTGCTCGACATCCTGCGTCTCCCATGCGTTTGTGTTGGCTATGCAGGACCTACACCTCGTACATGGAGATGGCGGCAGACTACGCATCGGGCGCATTGCATCCAGGTGACTACCGCCTGCTGCCTGAGTGTCATGCTGCTGCACAGTGGCAGCATATAGGAGGGGACGTTCACAGTGTGAAGCCCCGTTTAGACAACGTGGTTTCGTTCACCAATCGATTGCACACCTGCTTGCAATTTTTCAGCTAGTGCAGTACTTCTTGCTCGGCAGCAGTCAGCAGGTGCTTCTCGGGGTCGTTGATGTCGCTATTATTGCGCCTGCAGGCGACCTGAAGCCGGCGCTCACGGCGGCCATCAACGCCATCCTGAAGCCGGTGCGGGACCACTTCGCCACCGACCCCGTTGCGAAGGAGCTGCTCAAGAAGGTCAAGGTGCGGCTCTCTTCTGCAGTGATAGAATCTGTTAAGTAGACTTAGCCGGGATTGGGTGCATCCACTGAACGCTGTGGCATCTTAAGTTGTGTGCGGTGGTTTTCCACTTGGCGAGCATTTGGCATTCCATCTGTGTAAGGTCCTGCTGTCCGTGCGCCTGCAGAGCTACAAGACGACGCGGTGACACGGCGGCAGCCTGAAGGGCGGGCAGTTCATGTCCGCAGCCAAGGGCGCCGTAGTGAGCTGCTCTTGTATCATACACCCCCAGCATTGGAGTCACGTGACTCCGTGCACGAAACGATGTATCTGCACTGCTGTCTAGTGGTCTTGTGAGGTGGTTTGAATACCTATGTGCAACTGTGAATTCACTCCTCCGCATGGTGGTGCTCACTCGCCGTGCATGCTGTTGCGCCGAAAAGACCCGAGTTCAGTGGAATGTGCAGCTTGTCGCACATGAGCATGGATGCATCGTTGGCATCGTGTCGACAGCTTTCCTCTTTTTGTATTGCAATTTTGTGGTGCTGTCCTGCACAAGTAGGATCTAGGCACTCTTCAGATATAGAGCAGCCCACCCCAACCAAGCCAAAGCACAAGGTGAGACAGATCCGCCATGCGGAATGGCACATCAAAACAATGGGTGTGGCCAGCAGAAACACCAAAAAGGCGAACCATGAGAGTGCACCGCCGTTTTGGTATGCAGCTGGCACGCCATCTTCAGCAAAACTTCGCAAACACGGTGCAACAATCCCTTGAATCCTGATGAGCGCAGCAGCCCGTACGAAAGTGAACGCAGGCGTCCGCAGAAAATTGTCGATTCTAAAAACAGCTGTTTCTTGATGTAGAGGTTCCCTGGGGCGCATCCCAAAGCTTTCTGGAATTTGCAGGGGACCGTCCTTGTCATGGCAGCCACGCCAAATCTTCCCTGGCGCAGGTCCTAATGTACAATGCCAGCCTCGCATTGCCAAGGCTGGCAGCATCGCGATAGCATTCGACTCCCAGCGCTGGTTGCCGCTATCCCCCTGCTATCATTTGCGGCAGCACACTGTTTGCGCCAGATTGCACACGGTGTTGTAGGTTCAGCTTGAAGTGCCGAGCGCCAGCGTCCAAAAGCCGACACAGAGCACCCGGCGCAGCTCAGGCGGCAAAGGCGGCGGGGATCTGCGGCGCGGGGCTGCTCGGCCGCAGCAGCTCCTCCAGGAAGCGCTGGCAGGCGGGGCAGCCCTCCTCCTTGCCCCTGCGCATAATGCAGGAAAGAGCTGAATGCCAATCCACAGGTGATGCAGATTGTTGCTGCGATGATGCTATAAATACCGATATGCTGAGTGCCACTGCAAAGCACCAACTGTCTTTGAATGTGTCCAAGTTCCCGCAGCCTTCCCGCAGAAATACAAAGCGAGGGTGCATGTCTGACACTGCGTTGGCATCCATTGGCGGAGGAGGTTGGGGACACACCAACAGTCGGAACACAATGTTCCGCCGAAGTCGTCGGTGAAGCCGCAGTGACCCGGGCTGGCGCCGCGCGACTCGGGGCGGTCCGCGGCGTCCGCCCAGCCGCTCGCCTCCGGCATCAGCAGCTCGTCAAACGCCAGCAGGTCGTCCAGGTAGCCGTCGAATATCGCATTGTCATCCGCAGGGGTGGGGTCCATGCCATCGCGGCTGGCGCCGCTGGTGCGGCCGGCGCCGCCAGAGTTGCTGAGCGCGGCGCCGCCAGAGTTGCTGGGCCCGGCGCCGCCAGAGTTGCTGGGCCCGGCGCCGCCGCTGTGGCCGTTTGGACCGTAATCCGTGCGCCAGGCGGACAGGTCTGCCAAGGGTGCGGGCGCGAGGCTCTTGGCCTTTGACGCAAAGCCTGGGCCGGGCGGCGGCCGGCCAAAGCCGCCGCCGCCGAAGCCATGCCCCCCGCCGAGCTCGCCGCTGCTAAACGTCCGGCAGGCGTCGTTGCCGCCGTCGGACACCAAGCTGGCAGCCGCCAGCCGGCTGTCGTTTGCAGGCCCCGGTGCAAAGCCCGCCGACGCGAGGCTGCTCGTCGAGCCAAAGCCGGTGCGGGCCACATCGCTGAATGGCGCCCCGAAGCCCGCGACGGCCGGGCCGCTGCCGGCGCCGAAGCCGCCCAGCTGTTGCAGTGCGACCATGTCCTGCAGGCTGCCCTGCCGGACAAAAGGCGGCTGCATGCCCAGCAGCTGCGCGGAGTGTGAGTGGTGCAGGCCCTCCGGCGGCTGCATGCTGGGGTGCTGCGCCGCGCCGCCCATCTGCAGCGACGGGATGTGCAGAGGCGGGCAGCAGGCCTCCCGCGGCACGCCAGGCGGGCAGCCCATGGCCGGCAGCGGCTCCGGGTCTGTGGACGCGAGGTCGACGCGCATGCTGCGGGGACCGCGACCGCGGCCGCCAAAGCCAGCGGCCGCACCAAAGCCGCCCTCGCAGCTGAGCTCGCCGCTGAGGTCGCCGCTGCCGTACCTGGCGTCGCTGCCAAAGCCAGCACCGTCGCCGTGGCCGCTGGCGCCAAAGCCGCCCGCTGTTCGCAGACTGCCCAGCGAGGCGGAGCGCGGCGCCTTGTCGCCGAAGGGGCACGCCACCGCGATGGGCGGCGCACCGAAGTCAGCCGCCGGCGCCGCGCCGGCCGGACGCGCGTCCAGCCGCCCGCCGCCGCGCCCGAGGTGCCGCAGCGCATCGCCGGCGAGCGACAGGCTGTTCTGCGCCGGGTGCAGGGCGTCCGCCAGCAGGCTGTTGGGGCTTGAACCATTGCCGCCTGTCGGCGGCGCCACGAGGCTGCCGAGCAGGTCCCGCGCTGCGGTGCCGCGGCCGTCGAAGGGGACGCTCCTGTTGCACTGCGCGGGCGACGCCGGCGTCGGCGGCTCGCTGCCGGCCAGGCCCACCGCGTTGCTGCCGCTGTCGTGCACCGGTTGGCCACCCGCCTCAGGGCTGGCGCGCGGCCGCGGCCGCCGCCGCTGCTGGGCCCAACCGTTGGTAGCGGCGCCATCGGCGCCAGCGCCGTTGGCGCCGCTGGCTGGCTGGCAGATGCTGGTCGTGGACAGCTCCGGCGTTGTGGGCTGCGAGCGCAGCGCCTGCGTGCGGCTGCTGAGCTGGCCCTCCAGCAGGCTGGAACGGCCGTAGGCAGAGGCCGCCCGCAGCTGACCGTCGCCTGCAGCGGACACATGCATGAGCTGTCCTGCAGCATGAAAACACAGCATGTGTTGCTCGGCGGATGTGGCGCGGCGCACAATCACATATGACTTCTGACAGGAGGGCAGGCACAAGCAGTATGGCAGCACACCTGGCAGGCTGGCGGTCGACAGCTCGTCCGCCGACGATGTTGACAGCACTGAGGCGCGGCTAAGCGCAGTGCGCTGGCGCTTGGCTGCAGGCCCGCCGACGGCTGTGGCCGTTTGCTGGCCGCTGCACCAGGCAGGAGACGCTGCTACTTCAGCCAGTCTGTTCTGCAGATGTGCAATGCACACCCCGCGCTGCTGCTCGACGCATGCTACTTGAAACACAAGCATCTCGGAGGCATACACCGCAGCTTCATGGCGTAACACATTGAAGCCCTCGTTCCTAACACGTGGCGTGCATGACAAGCAGTGCCGCACCTGCGGACGTGCCACGGTGGCATGCCAAACGCGCACGGTTGCATCTCGGCGGCCCAAGCGCGCGTCGCATCGTTCAAGAAGCACGCCGACCGCGCCCGCAGCCCCTCCGGCATGCAGGCGTCTGCACACAGAAATTGTACAACACATCGCATTTGACTCACAGTGCAAGTGCAGCAACGCATGTGATAAGCCACCACCGGCAGCAGCATGAGGGCTCAGGGCGCGACTTGCTTGCCTCCCTACAAGGTGCCATCTGGATTGCGCTAGAAGCATCACGGACTCAGCCATGCAGGTCCGCATGCAGAGCACAATGCATGCGAGCTGGCTTGTGGAGGAATCGAAGTCACGGCACATAGCAGCGGAATACCTGTTTGGACCGGCATGTGGACCCCAGCAAGAGTCGTTTGATTATTGTTCATTGTTTGAGATGGCCCACCTGGCTCGGCGCAGCCGATGAGGAAGTGGAAGTCGGGCCACCGCTTGAGCTCCGTGGTTTGCAGCTCCGCCATGGTGGCGGGCGCCGCCTTCCCCTCCGCCCACTGCGCCATCTTCCGCTTGTTGCTGTCCTGCAGATTCAATCGCGACTACTCCTTTCAGTGACAGCTCAATGGAAGCAACAGAGACGATTGCTGGGGTGGCAGAGGACGCGCGAGTGGACACTACCAGTAGCACCGAGGCACGTGCACAGAGAAGTTTATCTCGATTGTTGGGTGATGACAGTGCGAGTGCAACAGAGTCAGCCAGTGCTGATGTGCAGGCAGCATATATGAGTGGTGGAGGAAGCAGCACCTTGCCAGCCAGGCGCTTAAGGCAGCCGACGTAGCGCTTGGTGGTCGCTATGTTGACCTCCTGCCACAAGTCAGAGGCGTCTATGCCCTGTCACGAGGGCAACAGCACGACGTTAGCAGCGGAGGATCGGCTCTTGGAATCTCTTAGAGCGCAAATCTCTCAGAGTGTGGCAATCAGGAGCCTGCCACCCGGATTTGTTCATTTAGGTCCAAAATAGGGCAGTTGTGAGGCGAGGATGAGGTGGGGTTGAGGTTGAAGGGGGCAGCACCTGGCAGGTGTCGAACAGTGTGCGGGCCTGCGCGACAAAGGTCTCCGACTTGTCGTCGCCGGCGGCGACGCCCTTCAGCCGCGCGTCCGACCACGTCATGCGGTCAAACATGCTCACGAAGTCGTTCTCCTGTACGCACACACGCGCCCATCAATTGTCATTGCACGCCCGGTCAAGCGTCTGCATTGCACCTTGGACGGGCTCACAGGTACCGGCCCGACCCCCCCATGCCTCAACCTATGCTCTACTTTATGCTGTGCTGCTGGCATGCACATGCTGCTGCTGCTATATTCGGGACTGCTGTCAGTTTCGTAGCGACCTCTGCCTTGCAGCAGGTGATGACCATTGCCACAGGATCAGCACGTTGTTATTGTAGCTGCAAGTCCTAGCTGCATGTCATCAGTGAGCGGGGCAGCGGCGCCGCACCTCCGGGCCAGGCGGCGGGCAGGTGCTCTTGCGGCTCAGGCCGCACGGCTTGCCCTCGGCGTCCAGGCCGCGCGCCAGAGCGTGCCCATCGCTGCGGCTCGGCAGCAGCGCCGTGGCTGCGTGGGAGCCGGGCAGCAACATCACAAACGTGTCACTGGCGTTTGGCCATGCAATGCATGTCTTGGGCGCCACGCCGGAGTGTGAGCAGCGGCAGAAGACCAATCATTCTTGGCTTTCCCCGGCGGGTTGTCACACACCTTTGCAGTTCCGCTTTCTCCACAGGCAGGTCGAGTGAACAGCAACGGCCAAAGCTTCCCCATGCCCCCCAAGGGGATTACACAGAAATTATCCCCCCATTTTCGCGTGCATCGTGCTCGCGCTTTTTCACGGTTCAGAATTTAGGGTTTATGAAAGACCCTGCGCACCGTGCTCGCACAGCGCGTCCGACTTCCCGCCGTGCGGCACGTCGCGCGTGTCCAGCATGGTGAGGCGCCGCCGGCAGAACCACGCCGCGCTCGGCCCGCCGCACTTGCCAGGCTTGCCCACGGCGCACGGCAGGCAGCGCGCAAAGCGCCGCGCCGTCGTCTTGCCGCAGTTGTAGCCCATCATGTCCTGCTCCACCGCCCAGTACAGCTCCCTGGAGATTGTTTGACAGCGCAATTTCATACCGTACAGCGGTCAGCTGTCCTAAAAGCTTTCGAGCATTGCACGGCCCGCCTGGCGGCTACACCCGTAGCGCAGCTGTTGCAGAGCACAGCACCAGGACCAAGGGTCTGCACACCGCTGACGATTGTTCTTTCCAGATTCTGACTTTCTGACCATGACTTCTGGCTGCAGCAGAGAGCAGGCAAAACGCCTGCCTGTGCGAGAAGCCGCATCGGGCGCGGGCCTTGAGCGCTGCGGGCGAGGTGTCTGCCAGCAGCGCTATGCAGGACGCCAGCGACTCCCACGCCATGTGGCGCGGTTGCAGGTCCTTTGACTCCACCTTGGCGAGCACCAGCTGCAGCGTGATGAGCGCGTCGTCATGGTTGATGCTGCCCGCCTGCGATGCAAACATTCCGAAAGGTTCCAGTCCATGGTGTGAAGGTCTGCTGGCATGACGATTCGCGCCCACGGCTGCTCAGAACTTCCACCCATGGCAAGCCGCCGTGTGCCGCTGCACTGGCGTGGTGGCATAACAATCAGAGCTGCGAGTGAGAATCCAATCCGACTGCAAGCAGCTACGGATGTCCAGTGAGGTCCTTGACAAAAGGCCAGCGACTTGCTCACCTTGGGGCCCAGCAGGTGTGCAGCGAGAATGTCCTGCACGTCCTTGGGCAGCGACGGCAGGACAGCGTCCCTGAGGACCGCCGCTGCGTTCAGCTGCGAGGCGCCGCCGCTCACAGCAGGCGCCCGCTCGCTGTGTGCTAGCCCCTCGGACAGGCTAGACATAGGCTGAGCGCCTCCCAGTTGAACGGTCTCTGCCTTGCCGTGAGAGCAGCTGCTGTCGTGACTCCTGCGAGTAACACGAAGCGGTGCTGAGCTGGTGTGCGGGAACACTACGTGTGCTCTAATGTGGCTGACTTTCACGTGAACCCTGTGCCGGCCGCATGGACGTCCCGATAGGAGCGATTGTACAAGACACCAGCGAGTCCGCAGGCCAAGTGGAGCGCGCCAGCAGGCAACGCTATCACTTGTGCGGAGGTGCAAGCCAGTCTGGGTGCGTCAGCAAAACCTTGCAAAGCTTGGCAAGGCCGCTGCCGCCCAGTAAGACATCTCAACAGACCATTTTGATCCACGTAGGATCATGGGAACCAGCGCGCATGCAGCAAGACCAGCTCTCGAAAGGCAGGGCAAGCCAGGCACACCGGAAGCTAGCTGCAACTGCCGGAGCACAGGAGCATGCGGAAGCATGATCACAAAAAAGCCCTTATGAGCGATCAAAGTAGCACAGCTGAAAGTTCCCTGCAAGCGCCTGATCACCGGGCATTTCCGACAGAGAGTACGTGCGCGTGCACAACTGTTTGAGCATGTGCACTGACCTGTTTGCGCTCGTTCAGGCGATGACGCGGGAGTGAGTGTTCGCGTGCTGTTTCACACTGAGGTTGATTGCAAGTTTGCCCAAGTGCTCACAAGTTGAAGCACAAGCTGGGTTCGTCTCGGGGCAGACTCAGTACTTGAGATAGATACCAAGCTGGATAAGTAGGGCTTTCGAGCTGGTGTGTTTTGAAGCTGTAACTGAAAGCAAATACGTACCGCGTAACGATCAAGAATTCGGCTGTTCTATTGTTCAATATTTCACTTCAGGTGCCAAAACTGCATTCCCCACGCTCGACTGTCTGCTCCCTACCCACTGCGCCTACGCCGTCCCCTTGGCTGCCGCCTCCGTGACGACAGCCTTCTTCTGCACGCCGATGCTGTTGCGTTCGCAGTAGCTGCGGTCAGACGAACACTCCAATCAGTTCTCAAGATGTGTGCAGACTTGATTCCGTGGAGCTACGGACAGTTGCCTGCATGACCCTGAGTTCGACGGACTGCGCTGGACGGCGAGCGAGGTTGGCATTGCCATGCACTCCGTGCCTGATGCAAGGCTCACTCACCCGGTGATCTGGTCGCTGACGGCCCACACGATTGCCTGGCCCGGCGGGATGCGCATCAGCCGCGGCGTCAGGCCCTTCCACATGGCGCGCAGCCCCTCTTCCCGCGGGATGGTCGTCAGCGCATGCAGGAAGCTGGTGTACCGCTTGCTGCCGTCTGGCTGCTTCTGCTGCGCCATGAGCCGCGTCTGCACGTGCAGCCGGTGCGCCGCGTGAGTTTCGGGGAAATTTCAGGGCGCGCAGTCGAGACACCTCCACACAGAGCTGCAGCGCTGGCCAGGAGTGAAAGTGCCGGATCACGATCTTGCAGCAGCTCGCGTCCATGGGGGCATTGCCGCGAAACCTGCCCCCGCAACAGCACGAAGGAGCCAGTGGCGACGGAGCCCAGGTGCGAGAAGGCCGCTGTCCATGGAATGCAGCGGAGCCAAAAGGACGAAGCCCTAACAGGCAGCCCACCTTGACGACATCGAAGGGGCCGGTGGCAACGGGGCCCAGGAAAGCTGCCGAGAAGCCGCTGGCCATGGACTGCAGCGGCGTGAGCTGCAGCCCGTCGCCCTCCGTCTTGCCCCACAGCAGGCCGTCCATGTGGTTCTTGGCCCAGAACAGGCACATCTGGTTGGTGCCGTTTCGCAGCACCGTCGGCGCCGCGCCCGCCCACAGCCCCAGGGCGCCGTCCTCCCTCACCGTCGTCACCGCGCAGTGCACCGGCCCCTGCGCAGGGGCGCATGCTGGACGTGTTGCTATTGAACATCGACGAGAAAGGCAGAAGTTGTGGGCGGCATGTGCACAAAGACGTGCAACGGTGCTGCTATATTAGGGAGTAGAAAGTTGAGCTGTGCGCAGAACTGCATAGCGGCTCCGTCCTGCGCCTTGAGAGGCCGTGTGACATGGCAAACCCGCAAACGCACCCGGTACTTGAGCAGCTCCTTGGTCAGGCCGCGCTGCTGCTGCAGCCGGATCTTGACGACCTCGAAGGGCGTCACAATGACGAGAGCCTCTGTCACACCCGCCATGAATCCCGCTGCCATCCGCCGGTTGTCCTTCAGCAGCCCATCCTGCAGCGTACATGCGTGTGGGTCATGGAAGATTCAGCAGCCTACAGATTGGATGCCCGCCATGAGCCCGCGGCCGTCCGCCAACTGTCCTTCAGCAGCCTGTCCTGCAACGACCAGGAGCTTCTGCGGTGCCATGCAGTGTCTAGATTAGGCTTCGAGTGAGCCACCATGAAGCCCCCCGCCATGCGCCTGTCGTGTTTATGCAGCCCGTCATTTAGCAGCCAGCATGTATGATGACAGTCAGCAGGTGTCCGTTCTCAGCTTCGTGAACGCACACGACAGGTGCAGCAGAGGTGGTGGCCACATTGGTTCCAGAGATTGCGTCACTGCGCGGCAGCATTGTCAATGCTGCCAGCCACAGGCAAGTTGGCCATGCATCGTGCATGACAGCAACTCCCAGGTGATCGGATCAGCCTCCTAGCTCACCGAGTCGCGGAGCAGGCTCTGGTAGAAGGCGTTGGTGCCCATGCGCAGCGCATACTTGAGTGTCAGGTGCACCGCGAAGGGCGTCAGCCCCTTCCACAGCGACCGCACGCCCTCCTCCTTGATGATGGTTTGGCCGCAGTTCCAGATGCCTGCAGCGACCAATGCGTCAATGATTCAAACCGTGATTTGTTTTCTCTGCGTAATCATGGTCGCTGGCCACGGCGCTAATCCCCCCATGGAGGCTAGAAAGCCACACAGGCATGCTGCAGCGCACGAGAGGCATGAGCGGGACGCAGCGTTCTGGGCGCAGTGTAGATGCCGCCCGCCACAGCTTGTGCGTAACTACTCGCCTGTGTACTTTTTTGCCGAGTCCAGCTGCAGACGCGTCTTGATCGTGTCGATCGGCTGCAGGAAGCAGGCCTCCATGGTGCCGCCTAGGGAGCCTGCGCATCGAACATTAGGTTTGGGCGCAGGCGTTTCTTCCAAATGTGTATGTACACGGCTGTGAACTATTGGTATCGCACATGGCTGTGCAGTACATATCGAGCATTGAATGGCGCGCAACAGAGGGGATGCGGCGCTCACCCGCCGCCGACTTGATGAACGGCGACAGCGTGACGATCGTCTTGAGGTCATCGCCGCTGGGTGGACCGGAGGGCTGGCCTTTGGCGGCCATCAGGCCGCGTTAGAGGCGGCCAAGCAGAGCGCAAGGCTGAAGTGGCACGATCAAGGTGGCCGCAGCTGAGCCAATCCCTGAACGGCCAAATCGCTATTTTATACCGAATTGCGAGGAGCTTCCATAGACATCGTCGTCTATAATGCTTCCGCACCCAAAGCCGTCACGAGTGGTAAGTGTCTCCGATGATCAGGCTCAAGAAATGTCAGGGCAGGCACGAGTGTCGTTCAATTGCAAGCAGCCTGCAGAACGGACGCGACCGGCGCGATGCTGTCAATATGAAGGCAGTTCGAGTAACGGAGTGTAAGGATCGGCGTTCGGGGGCGCACGCTTGTGACAGCGGTGCACACGCGGTTGGCTCACCGGCATATGAGATTTTCAGGTGCAGCACGTGCGTGGGACTATCAGAGTCTCACTGAATTCAAGACCAGTGAGTAAAGCTCTTTGCACCTTACCGCATCAGTATTTGAGCCGGATGTCAGAAAGCGCGTGTCAGGCATCATACTGTTGCAGCGCTCGGCTGCGGAATGATTCTCGCAAGCGGCGGGCAGCGACCTAAGTTTGGCGGAAACCTTCTTGTGCACAACTCTGCCAGAGACTCGCAGAGCCGACGGCACGCAGCTGTAGAGTGCGGCGCTTCGTGCTGATTGCTGAACATAAGGACGACCGTTTCCCGAGTCCCGGCCCTTCATCGACACGCGTCTGACACAGCTGAGGGTGCGCAAGGCATATGCACATGCATTCGAGCTGCGACGGCTTGCAGGTGGGACAGGTAAGCGCATTGGAATCTGATTCCAATGGATACTGGCGTCCCTGTCATTGTCTGGGTCACATGTTCAAGTGCAAGTGGGACAACAGTGCCACATCGGGCAACCGGTCGTACACAGCGACCGATGATCCTGGTCTTGTTACTGACGCCACTTGGTCGCATGCGGTCCGTTGCAGGTGTTTCGGCGGTGACCTGGCCGCAGCGCACACGCCGCGGGCGCCGTCATGCACTTCAAAGTGAGCGCCGTGCTGCCAATCGACGCGCACACCTTCCTGGTGGAGCGCGACTCGGCGGCCTTCCGCGCGCTCGTGGCGAAGACGCAGAAGCTGGGCGCCCTCGAGATCGAGGATGGCTGGTGGGACGGCGAAGTGCAGGTGCGCAACTGCTGTGACATGGCGGCAGGCATTCATGATGCGCCCGCGCATGGCTCTCGTCGCATCGTGCTCTGCAAGACACTTCCCTCATACGTCCAGGCGCTTGTGTAAACGCCAAGACAGGATCCGAAGGCCGCCAACCTATGCATGTACGGGTTGGTGGATGCGCTCCCCTATCCGGCGGCACTGCTGCAAGGGCAAACCCCTGCAATGTAAACCTCCGCAGGTCTTCAAGCTGGTCACCAAGCCGGACATGGACCGCTTCGTGCCCAAGCGGTTGCAGCACTACCTGCCCGGCGGCGGCCTGGAGTACACAGACATCATCCGCTACGACCCGCAGCTGCTGGAGAAGCCGCCCTTCAAGCTGGTCGTGCACAGCATCCCGCCCGTGTTCCAGAAGAAGGTGCGCAAATGCCGCCCTGCAGATGTGTGCACAGGCATCTGCACATGCACATCCCCATGGCCATGCATGTAGTATGTCTGTCAGCCTTGTGGCCTGTCTATTGAAGTCCGCTGCCTGCCGTGCATCGACACCAAGTGGCACCATCATCCTGACGCTGCTCGCCGCTCAAGGGCGTGCTGACCGACGTCGACTGATGCTGCTGCGGATGCAGACGACGATTGACTGCGAGCTCACAATCGAGGAGGAGGGCGACGGCTGCTGCCGGCAGACGCTGGAGGGGGACGTGACCATCAATGTCATGGGCCTCGGTCGCATCGCGGAGAAGATCATCTGCTCCTCGCTGCACGACGTCTACTCCGGCATCCCCGAGATCGTGGAGAGGTGCTCAATCATCCTTCCTCCCTGCCTTTCCCTGCCTGCCTAAGGGGACTGGCGCAGCATGCCACGACCGCACTGCTGATGAGCTGTGCAGTTGCCGCTACAGCGGTGGCCCCGAGCCCAGCCTGCGACATCCGTTTGCGCTTCATGCAGTTGCACCGTGCATGGCCGTATTGCACAGCTACACCGCTGTTATGTGTGAAGATGCGTGCTCACACACAATCCAGCGTGAAGCCGCGACATCCGCCGCCGCAGGTGGAAGGTATTCCGGGATGAGGTATTGCAGCGGCCGGACGGGCGGGAGGTGCTGTTCAACGGCCGCCCGCCGCTGCAGGAGGGCTGGGTCTCTCAGCAGGTGCTACGCCGCTCTGTGTGTAGCTCCATGCCTGCCTGCTGCTCTGTGAGGCGTGTCACATTGCCATCATGCCTTGCGACCGCTGCCGATCCCATGTTTGAGTTGCTCTGCGAGAGCGAGAGAGGGTGAGCAGTATCGGAGCACAACACAGGTGTTGCCGTGTCTGCCTTCGTAAACCCTGCGTTGCTCATTCCTCTATCCGTGTGCGCGAAGTGCACACAACATTGTGCACACGCTGTTACACAGGTGGCTGATGTGCTGAGGTCGCCCTACAGCAAGACAGCCAGCCATGCGCAGCCGTCTCAGGACGGGGGAACAGCGGCCGCCGGCGACAATGCGGTGGCGGCGACGGCTAAGCCGGGCCTCGGGAAGGCGGCGGCGCCGAATATGGCAGAAGGAAGCATCAACGGCCCCGCGCCGACCGGCAACGCAAAGGACCTGCAGGAGAGCGCGGTGATGCAGCAGCGGGAGGGGGTGGTGGCGCGCGAAGGGCAGGGCGCGTCAGCATCGCAACAGCAGCAGGGGCAGGCGCCGCAGGCTCAACGGCAGGGGCAGGCACAGCAGCAGGGGGCGCAGCATCGGGTGTCGCCATTTGCCGGCGCGGCAGATCGCTTCAGCATCGACAGCGGCCAGCCCAGCCACACGAGCCAGCATATGGTGAGGCGTGCTCCCAGGCACTGCGAATCCAGCGACATGCCGCCAAACCCGATGGGCAAAGCCCTCGTGCTGCATGAGAGGTGGCGCTCCTGCTGCCACCCGATGCGGCTGCCCAGCCACCCGCTGCCAGCAGATATGCCATGTCTTGCCGCCAAACAAGGCTACATGCATTCTGTGTGGGCTTGGTGAATCGACCTCAAAAATCAATTTCTCTGATGGGCGCAGCGCTACAATTGGGTTTTAAATGGGCAGCAAGCAGGAATGTATGTGGACTTCTGACTTGTGTTTGTCTGGCGGCAGGGCGGCTCGCCGCAGGCGGACCGGTCGCGGTCGGTAGCCAACTTCGAAGGGGAGTTGTTCTATGAGCCTGACGACAACCCTGACGACATAGACCCCGAGACAGCCAGCAGCCTGCGCACCGACCATGCGGTGAGTTTTGACTCGTCGCTGACGTGCAGTGTTCTTCGAGTGTGGCAAGCCTGGCGGCAACGGCTCAACATCGGCTGTCTTAGAAAACGAGGGCGCCGGGCATCTTTCAGGACGGCTCTCTGTGCTGTACAGTCCCCACACGACATCAGGAACAGCTACGTGCTCATCTTCACCATGAAGCACAGCTGGGCGTGGCACAGGCATGATGCTGCTATGCATTGCGGTGCAGGAAGCCATGGACTGGTACCGGGGGCATTCGGTCACAGGGCAGCCGGTGGCCCCCATCTCGGCTATCGAGGAGGAGGCTTCAGACTCAGGTGCACCTGGAGACTCTTGCTGCAAAGCACACTCAGCCTGTTTTGCAACGCATCTCTCTGTTGCATGATGGATGCGCACGCTGTCCAGCTTTTGACACGCGCCGAGCGCCAGTCCAAACATGCTGAACTCGTTCCAAGTCCAGCCAGGCAAGATTGTGTCTTGCGTGGCAGCAGCCTCAGAGGCGGCGGGGGACAAGCGGAAGTGGTGGCGGCGGCATAGCCGTGGGCAATCGCTGGGCGGCGCCAACGACTCTGGGCCGGGCGTGGATGGGCCTGCAGCCATGGGGCCATCCCGCAACGCCAATAACTACTCCCACTGGGCAAACTTCTGGGAGCGACAGTGCGCCTCTGAGCTTTTTGATCGCAGGACGCACGGTTACACAGTACCGCTCCGAATGAGCGGGTGTCATGCAACTGTGATGCAAGGTATGATGCTGACTGATGCACATGGCCCGGGCTGCTGGACCAGTCCTACTGTGACATGGAGATCTGACAGAGCAGCATTCACTCTGTCACTCGCTTTCCATTCCTTGCCGCAGGTCGGTGGCGAAGCAGGACCCCGCGCAGAAGGCCGGCACGCGGCTGGGGTACCTGTTCGGTACCGCCGTCAAGCTGGGCCTCGTCCAGCCGGGCCACTCGCGCGGTGCTAGCAAGGGCGGCGGCGCCGCTGCCAGAAACGAAGACGGCAGCAGCCCCGGCTCGCGCTTGCGCAAGACCGTCGGCTTCGCGCACCCCGTGGTGGACGGCGTTCGAGAGGCGAGCGCCTTGCAGCTTGCTTTTCTTGACCGTTTGTCATTTTTTTGAAAAGGTTTGCGCACCCTGTGGTGCATGGCGTCCGCGAGGTGAGCGCCGCACCACTCGCGGCCTACAACCAAGCTAGCGATGTGGCTTCTAGGGGCAACGAGAGAAAGTCCTTCTCGCAGTGGAAATGAGTGCAGCGGCCAACGCGCCACCACAGCTGAACCTATCCCAGGCGCCCGGCTGCAGCATTGGCTGTGCGTGCAGGCTGGGCTGGGAGCCATCTTGTTGGAAGCCGTCGTATGTGTTGCAACTGCACAGCTCCGTTGCATTGCAGCACGACATACCATGTTGGACTGTTCATTCTGCAGGCGACGCCCGGCGTGTCAGACGACGAGGACAGCACCTACGACGACTCGCGCGACAAGTTGTGCTGCTGCTTTCCGATGCCGCGGAACCGGCACTGACGGGGGCGGACCGGCTGCAGAGAGGTTTCGGGCGACTGTACTGACACAGAAGAAGAATTATTTGTTTATTTGGCGGCGTCTTGAGGCTGTGCCGAGGCGGCGGTGTCTGCATAATGGCAGCTTGGGGGATCTGCGCCTCGAAAAGCAACACGGCTCCGAGCACACAAGACGCATCAGCTTGTGGTTAGTGCTTTGTTTGGCAGCTGGCCTGTGCCCAGCTGCCGCTTGCGCCTCAGCTTGACTCCTTGGTCACATGCAAGAGGTTCTGCTGTTAGTGTTGCTTGTGGTCTCCTGGGGTTGGACATTGATGAAATTGGTTCAAAGACCCGACATTCAATAGATTATTTTGCAATCGTGGCAACACCAGGGCATGTCATCAGCGCACAATGTTCAGACACATCAGCGTCAAATCCGAAGGCTGCAGCAATGAGGCCGGATCAGTGGGTGCCTTGCCACTGCTCTCCGCGCGGCTGCCGGCTGCTGCGTCTCCTGCCGGCGGCGGCGCAAACCTCGCGTCCAGCTGGCGGCAGTACATATCAGCGGTCCAAGCCGCCGATTCCGGCGGCCGCCTCAGCGCGCTGCACCCCTCTAAGCACAGCGTCTGCAGCTGCGTCATTACAGTGATGCCCGCCGGAAGCGCGCCAAGCTGCCGGCAGTCTGTCAGATTCAGAATCTGCAGCCTGGCGAGCTGCGACAGGGAGTCTGGCAGCGAAGCCAGGGCGCCGCAGCCCTGGCAGTCCAGCCGAGTCAGGCCGCTCATTTTGCCTAGCGTCGGCGGCAGCGCTTCCAGTGAGGAGCAGCTGATCAGCTCCAGCTGCGCCAAACCTGCAGTCACAGCATCGAGTGACATCAAAATTTTGGTCGAGACCTTTCTCTGACCTTACTGGAGCAAATGGCATCACCTAGCCAAGGACTTCATGTCAACAGCGGCAGGTCCACAGCTTGCGTGGTGCATGCTGCGGTGAGCTGTAAAGAGGTGCAAGCCGGGGCCCTAACCCGTGAGCTGGCGGAGGGATCGCGGGAGCGATGCCAGGGCAAGAAGAAATCTAAAACTCAAACCCTTCAACTCAACATCCAGTGGTGCGCGTCAGACAGCCGGCCTCACCCGTGAGCTGGCCGAGCGACCGCGGCAGCGCCGCCAGGGAGGTGCAGCCGGCGACCTGCAGGCGCCACAGATTGGACAGGCCGCCCAGCGGCGGCAGCGCAGCCAGCGCTTCGCACCACCGCACGTCAAGCTCCACGAGCGCAGAAGCCGACCCCAGGTTGGTGGGTAACTGCGTTAAGCTGCGGCAGAAGCCCGCCGCCAGGTGCGTAAGGCTGGCGCAGCCACCTGCGCGGGACGAGGGACCGCCGGTCGCACCTCGAAGTCCATGCAGGTCAGATATGGAATGCACCGACAAACCCAAAAGACAGGTGTCGCTGCGGGCGGCGATGCACGCTGCATGGCGCGGCGGTCAGTGTTGACATTGAAGAGTTGAAGAGTAGAAGAGCCCGCAATGCAGAGAGGTACACGGCAGCTCACCTATCGAATCGGGGAAGGCTGTCAGCGCGCTATGGGACACATCCAGCTCCCGCAGCGACGCCAGCTGCCCGAGGTGCACCGGAAGCGCCGCCAACGCCTCGCAACCAAAGGCGTCCAGCCGTGTCAATGTTGTAAGCTCGCCCACGCCCGACGGTAGCGCCTGCAGTCGCTTGCAGTTTTCTGCAGGGTGGGAAAGACAATGTCATGCTGCATGGCAGCTGTGAGATTGCGAGCAGTTTTGTGAGACTGCTGTGCTGCGGAAACTGCGCTCCTTGACCACATTCGCCAATGTGGCTGAGGTTCATCGGGTGCTAACTCTGGATCTCTAGACAGTTCCGACCAATAAGCGAACGACCGCCAGGTAACGCCCCAGAGTGCCGCACAACTGCCGTGGCCATGCGTGAGTACTTGCTATAAACTCACCAACATCGAGGCTCAGCAGACCGGTGAGCGCGCTGACGCCGGGAGGAATGTCCGCCAGCGCGACGCAGCGCGCCAGGGACAGCTGCCGCAGGCTGGCCAGGGCCGAAATCGACGCGGGCAGCCACGACAGCGAGGCGCAGCCCGTCATGTCCAGATCTTGCAGGTTTGTCAATGCGCAAATGGAATGAGGCAGCGTCTGCAGCGCCTCGCATCCTGTTGGAAAGACAACCGGAAGGGACTAAACTTCGGGATCCGAGAAGGTGAAGACTTGAATCTTGAAACTCCAGTAGGAATCATTATCAATACGTTACCAGCGCATGCGGCAGCTGGTGATGGTAGCCGCGACCAGGCAAACAAGAAGATGAGCAGCTAAGGATTGACGCACTGCGATCGATGCAGATGGGACAGCAACAGAAGTGTACTGCGGCGCCCCACCTGAGAGGTTCAAGCTGGTGAGGTGGCTGCAGGCAGCTCCAAAGCACTCGGGCAGGCTGCTCAGGTGCTGCCAGCCGGTCAGGTCCAGCGCGAGGCTGTGCCGTGCCGCCTCGAGATCCAGATCCTGGCCGCCGGAGCGCGTTTCATCGCCTGGCCTGCATCTCAGGCAGGACGTGTGGGTTACAAGTCGCTCGTTTGGGAACTGGCGATGACTGCCTAATTGTCTAATGTCTCCCTCAAATCTGCATGGAGCGGATCATGACGCGTTGACGCCGCGCAGACGCCCGCCGCAGACATGTGCTGCGACAACAAGCTTGCATGCCGCTTTTTGTGTGTTGAAGTTGAGCCGAATGCTCGTCGCACTCAGATGTGTAAACAGCTTGGCATCCAGAGCTGCCGTGCCGGCGTGCACCTGTGCTGCTTTGCAAAATGCTTCACGTGGCCCCTGCTCTTCGAGCTGGTGAACGCCTCCAACACCTTCTTCCTGCCTTTCCTTTCCCCTTCAACCATTTTACTGCAAACCAGAGAGGAGAGGTGGGAATACAAGCGCGTTGTTCCGGAACGCGATCTAAGGTCACTACTTCTTCTCAACAAACGGGTGCGTTGGTGCTGCTGGACCGAAACCAATATATCAGACAACTTCGCATGGTTTTCAGGTTGTGGGCGCCACTGCACTTGCGCAATGGCCTCATGGCCCCGATGCTACAGGGCGCCTCAGATAAGTAGCGGCTATAGCGGCGGCGGCCTGCTGTAGTAGATGAGCGGAGCCAATTGCATTGGTGGTGGTCAATATGGCTTGGATGATTTCCAAGCATACACCATCACCCTGTCTAGAAAACCAGTTTCTCCTCATTCTTTATCAGCTTCTCTCTCTCTCTCTCTCTCTCTCTCTCTCTCTCTCTCT